>NNBT01001915.1_pt1 | contig 93593 bp, 106 predicted proteins | sample 1173831 | NCBI WGS metagenome assembly NNBT01 (sample SAMN07173936, study PRJNA388173) | plant metagenome | isolation source: symbiotic tissue sample KVJ10 | place: Norway: Troms, Kvaloya island | reverse complement strand
GCTCGGCGCTACGCGCCGTGCTCAGTGAGGGCGGCAAGCCGCCCTCGGCCGCGCGGGTCGGCCGCTGCGCGGCCTCCCGTGGGTGGTGCTGTGGGTGCGTCGGGGGCGAACCGAGGTGCTCGGACACGGCAGCGGAGATCCTGGCGAGCTTCAGAGCTCAGCTTCGACCGGATCGGCTGGACCGAGGACGAGATCGCGCAGGCCGCGATCCGGCCACCGAGCGAGCCACGAGCACGACACCGCCGATCACATCATCCGCGAGGTCCGGGAGGGTGAAACCGAAGGTTCGGCGCTGCGCGCCGAACGAGCCTTGGTAGGGCACGGGGGGTCAGCCTGAGTCCGACGATCTAGGGGTGATGGGCAACACGAATGACGAACCGTCCAACTCGATCACCGTGGATCGCCGCTTCGGCACTCCGCCAATTGCTACACCGAGGGTTCAGTTGATGTTATGAGCATCAATAGACCTGCGCCTGGCACACGCGTTATTTCGCACTGGATTGACGGCGGAGAACGCGGGTCGAAATACGGACGTGGCGCGCCCGTATACAACCCCGCCACAGGCGCCGTCACAGCAGAGGTGTCACTCGCCGACAAGACCGACGTCTCGGAGGCAATCGCCTCGGCGAAGCGGGGCTACACGGTTTGGAAGGAATACTCGATAGCCAAGCGACAGTCGGTGTTGTTCACGTTTCGTGAACTACTCAACTCCCGAAAGCGCGAGCTCGCCGAAATCATCACCGCCGAACACGGAAAGGTCGTCTCCGACGCGATGGGCGAGATCCTCCGCGGCCAGGAGGTCGTCGAGCTTGCGACCGGCTTCCCGCACCTGATCAAAGGCGCTTTCAGCGAGAACGCCTCGTCGGGCATCGACGTATACTCGCTCAAGCAGCCGCTCGGCGTGGTGGGTATTATCTCGCCGTTTAACTTCCCCGCAATGGTGCCGCTCTGGTTCTTCCCAATCGCGATCGCCGCGGGCAACGCCGTCGTCCTCAAGCCTTCTGAAAGAGACCCCTCGGCCGCGCTGTGGCTCGCACGACTATGGAAAGAAGCCGGACTTCCCGACGGCGTCTTTACGGTACTGCAGGGCGACAAGCTCGCCGTTGACGGCCTGCTCGAAAGCCCCGACGTGCAGGCGATCTCATTTGTCGGCTCCACGCCCATCGCGCATTACATCTACGAGAACGCGTCGAAGTATGGCAAACGCGTGCAGGCCCTCGGCGGCGCGAAGAACCACATGCTCGTGCTCCCCGACGCCGACCTCGACCTCGTCGCCGATCAGGCCGTCAACGCCGGGTACGGCGCAGCTGGCGAACGGTGCATGGCCATCTCAGTTGTCCTCGCCGTAGAGCCCGTCGCCGACGACCTGATCGCCAAGATCGCCGAGCGCATCGCCCACCTCAAGATCGGCAACGGGGCCGGGGCGGGCGGCGTCGAACCCGACATGGGACCGCTCATCACCGGCGGGCATCGCGACAAGGTGTCCTCCTACGTCGACATCGCCGAGCAGGACGGTGCCACGATCGTTGTTGACGGCCGCGGCTACGCCGTCGACGGCCACGAGAACGGGTTCTTCTTCGGCCCAACCCTTATCGACGGCCTCCCAACCACCTCGCGCGCGTATAGAGAGGAGATCTTCGGCCCCGTCCTCTCGGTCGTGCGCGTGCAGTCGTACGATGAAGGCCTCGACCTGATCAATTCCAGCCAGTTTGGCAATGGAACTGCAATCTTCACGAACGACGGCGGCGCGGCCCGCCGCTTCCAGAACGAAGTGGAGATCGGCATGATCGGCATCAACGTACCGATCCCCGTCCCCGTCGCATACCACTCCTTCGGGGGCTGGAAGCAGTCCCTCTTCGGCGACGCGAAGGCCTACGGCGTACACGGCTTCGACTTTTTCACGCGCGAGAAGGCCATCACGAGCCGCTGGCTCGACCCCGCCGCGCACGGCGGCATCAACCTCGGATTTCCTCAGAACAACTGACCCAACGGGGATTCAGGCCGCGCCGGTCGCGTCGGCGACGCGCCTTCCCGGCTCCGTCGACAGCTCCATCGCCGCCCAAAGCTCGGCGCGGCCGGCGAACGTGTTGAGGTCGAGACCGAGTAGCTCGCCGAGATGATCCATGCGCGCGCGAAGTGTGTGTCGATGGATACCGAGGGCGCGCGAAGCGGGATCCCATGCGGCGTTTGCGGCGAGCCACGCCCGCGCCGAGCATCTCAGCCGATCGCGCTCCGCGGACGGGAGAGCATCGAGCGGCGCGAGCATCGTGTGAGCGAGCACCTCGCCACCGGCCGCCCGCAAGGCGCCCAAAACCCCGGATCCCACGACGTCGGCATAGTCGACGAGCTCCGATTTCAGCGCCGTGGCGGCGGCGTGGAATGCCTCGCTGATGCCGTCATTGAGATCGCGCCAGCGGCGCACTGCCGACATCCCGGCGGCCATGCTGTGCCGCGCGGCGAGGGCGGCTACGTCACCGCGCGCACGCTCGGCAAAAAGGATCACGACGTCCGAGCCGCACTCGGCGAAGAACACACAGCAACCAAGGTTGCCCGCCATGAGTTCCAGTTCATCGAGCAACGACTGACCCGGCGCAGACCCGACCATAGCGGCGATCAGCAACGGCGGCTCGGGCAGGGCGCCCCACACGGCCCTCGCCGTGCGATCGGCCTCGCGAAGCTGCCCACCACGGAGCATTTCAAGAATGCCGATGCGGATGCGGCGACGCGAGGCACCTAGCGCTCTCTGCTGTTCGAGCGCGATGCTTGCCAGCGCAACGACGCTTGCGACGAGGTCGTTCTCGGCAGGGTCGAGCGGCGCGTCGCCGCCGACGGCGAGCACTCCGCGCAGACGCTTGCTCTGGCCGATAGTGTGTAGGGTTGCCGACACCGGAGGTCGCGTGCGCAGACTCGCCGGCGCGCCCTTCACCAGCAGCGTGCGGCTCTCCTCGGCGACGTGCGCGGCGAGCTCGTCGGGAATGCCGTCGAGACCGGAGACGTGTGTCCGGCCGCCCGCCGCATCGTACAGCGCGACCCAGCTGTGCAGGCGGTGCGACAGCGTGCGCAGGATCTCGCGCAGCCCGTCTTCGCGTACGGCGGCGCGTGCCACCGCGCGCTGAGCCTCGAGAGACCAGGACAGGCGCGAGCTGCGCTCGGCGGCGGCGACGTCAGCGATGTGGCGGATGATGCCGATGAACGGCGTGCGGTCGCGCACCTCGATGAGCGGCAGACCGATCTCCTCGGCCGCAGCGACGAGCGCCGGCGGCACGTCCTCGTGGACAACATCGGTGGCGAAGCCAAGGCCCGCGAGTTCGCGTTCGCGTAATCGCACGCAGTAGTCACGCAGCTTCGCGGGATCGTCGTAGCGGTCGAACTGCGACCCGTTAGTCAGCAGCAGCTGCCCCGCCTGGAGCCACGGTGTCGGATCGCCCAGGTCGGAGCTGTGAGCCCATGCGATCGGACGGTCCAACTGCGCGGCACCAACGGACACGATCGGCTGCAGCCGGAACGCGTCGGAAGCGAGGAGCGTTCGCAGCGTCGCAGGCATCGGCATCACCTCACAGGTCGCCATATTGTCCAGGCGTGCTTCATGGTATCGACAGTTCCGCGGGCCGCTGACGTCGCTCCTCGCACAAAACTGTAACCATGTCCCTGACGACATCCACCGCCCTGTCTTCGAACGAGAGCATCTGTAAGAGGGACCACGCGAGCGTGTTCCACTCGTGGTCCGCCCAGCGCTCCCTCGCGCCACTCGCGATCGCGGGCGGACAGGGCGTCGAGGTGTGGGATGCCGACGGGCGCCGCTACCTCGACTTCTCGAGCCAGCTCGTCAACGTCAACATCGGCCATCAGCACCCCCGCGTCGTCGCCGCGATCCGCGAGCAGGCGGACGTGCTTACGACGATCGCCCCGGCTCACGCCAACGAGGCACGCGCTCACGCCGCCGAATTGATCCTCGACCTCGCGCCGGCGTGCTTCTCGAAAGTGTTCTTCACCAACGGCGGCGCCGACGCGAACGAGAACGCCATCCGCATGGCGCGCCTCGCAACCGGTCGCGAGAAGATTGTCTCGACCTACCGCTCCTACCACGGCAACACCGGCGCAGCGATCGTCGCGACCGGCGACTGGCGACGTATGCCCAACGAATTTTCGCGCGGCCACGTACACGTGTTCGGCCCCTATCTTTACCGCACCGAGTTTTGGTCGCGGACGCCTGAGGAAGAATCCGAGCGTGCACTGCGCCACCTGGAGCGCACGATCCAGGCCGAGGGCGCCGAAACCGTGGCCGCGATCCTGATTGAAACAATCCCCGGCACCGCCGGCGTCCTCGTGCCGCCGACCGGCTATCTTGCCGGCGTGCGCGCGATCGCCGACCGCTACGGCATCCTTCTCATCCTCGACGAGGTGATGGCGGGCTTCGCGCGGGCCGGCGAGTGGTTCGCTTTCGACGCGTTCGACGTGCGCCCCGACCTCATCACCTTCGCCAAGGGCGTCAATTCCGGGTACGTGCCGCTTGGAGGCGTTATCGTCTCGGAGTCGATCGTATCGGCGTTCGATGATCGCGTATTCCCGGGGGGCCTGACCTACTCGGGACATCCGCTTGCCGCCGCGAGCGCCGTCGCGACTATTGAGACGATGCGCGACGAGCGGATCGTCGAGAACGCCCAGTCGATCGGCCAAAGGGTCATCGGGCCACGCCTCGCCGACCTCGCCCTGACGTCGCCGCTCGTAGGCGAGGTGCGCGGTCGTGGCGTTTTCTGGGCGATTGAGCTCGTTTCCGACCGCGCCAACCGCTCACCGCTACCCGCCGCCGAGATCGGCTCGATCAAGGCCGACCTGCTTGAACGCGGCCTGCTCGGCTTCTTCTCCGACAACCGTATTCACATCGTGCCGCCTGCCATCATCGGGGAGGTGGACGCGCACCGCGGCCTTGACATGATCGAAGAGGTCCTCAGCGGCCGCGCCGCACGAGGCCGCGTGTGAGCGGTCTGACAATGTTTCGCCCCGTAGCCGCGGCGGACCTTGGCCTGACGTACGACGACGTCGACCCCGCCCAGGTGGCCTCTGGCGCGCCGCGCACCGGCTTCGCACCCCTCGCCGAGATCTCTGGCGCCCACGTGGGTGTATGGGAGATGACGGCGGGCGGCATGCATGATATCGAAGCCGACGAAGTCTTCGCGGTCGTGTCGGGCTCCGCCGTCGTAACGCTGCTCCACGACAACCATGCGGTCAAGACAATCAAGCTGTGTCCGGGCGACGTCTGCCGACTCAGCGCCGGCATGACAACCCGATGGGACGTTGCCGATCACATCCGCAAGGTCTACCTTGTCGCCGGCAACGAGCCAGATGCCGCCGAGTTGAGCACCTAACGACTAGCCCCGTTACCTCTTCGTGGCTTTCCGCCTCTGATCGAGAAGCGGCTGTACCGGAACTTTATGCGTCGCAAAGAAGCACACGTACGTGCGCCCGGCAAAGCTCCCGTCCAGTCTCGCCGCTGTTGCCGAGCAGATAGCGTCGAGATCTACGAGAAGTCTTCCGCTTTCGAGCTCAAGACGCCATCCGGTCGTGTCGAGATTTCAACGCGGCCCCGGCACGGTGCGCGCCACCCGCGTAATGGAATCCGATGCTGAAGCACTCCCACGCTGAGACGGACGGGAAGTGGCCGGTCCCGAGCGAACAAGCCCGATCATTACTCACGTCTTCCCAGCTCGGCTCGAAGAAACCTCGTTGTCGCCAATCTAGGAGTCGAAGCCGACACCGAACGCCCTTGCCAGCCGGAGCAGCATCCCGTCTTTCCCCTCACGCTCGTCCGAACGAATTACAGCAGACCGCATGGCTTGGATGAGAGGGTATGCCAGGGGCTCTGGCGGTATAGGAATCGGAAGCCTACGCGACATTTTCAATCGCGTGCGTTCCGTCTCGCTTCCCCCGAGGAGGTCGAGCATCACATCCGCTCCGAACCGAGTCGCGCTTACCCCCAACCCTGTGTAGCCCGCACTATATGCCACGAGGCCACGCTTCGCGGTTCCGTGAAAGGCCACCAACTGTGTCGACATATCGATCGCGCCACCCCACTTGTGCGTGAACGTGATGCCCTCGAGCTGCGGGAAGGTCAAGAAGAAGTGACTGGCGAGACGCTCAAAACTCTCTGGGCGCTGGTCGTACTCCCGCCTCACGCGGCGTCCGCGATGGTAGATCGCGTCGTATCCGCCGAACAGGATCCGATTATCCGCGCTCTTTCGGTAGTAGTGGAACTGTCGAGAGCTGTCCGTGATTCCGTGGCGCCGTGTCCAGCTAATGCTGTTCAGTTGTGACGACGTGAGCGGCTCGGTCATCAGCACGTAGTCGTAGATGGGCGCCGTGAACAAGCTCATTCCAGGCAGCAACGACGGGAATGCGTTGGTGGCCAGAGCTGCCTTTCGAGCACGAACGATTCCACTAGGCGTCTCCAGCCTCACTTGGCCATCGAGGATTCGCAACGCCCTCGCGGGGGTGTGCTCAAAGATCTCGACGCCCAGCTTTTCAGCCGTTGCTGCAAGTCCCCAGGCGAGCTTGGCTGGGTTCACATAAGCGACGCCTTTCGTGCCAAAAAGCCCCGCAAGATATAGCGGGGAGCGTCCGTATGCCGCCAGCGCATCCCCAGTGAGGAAGAGGGCATCCTGTGCGGCGTCGGCTCGGAGCTGTTCTGTCTGGTAGGGCTCCGTCGCGACCGACAGCATTCCGGTCCGCTCCCATTCCGCGTCGATCTCATAGCGGCGGAGGGTGGCCTCGAAGGCCTCGAAGTTCTCCGTCGCGAACTGCTCGATGAGATTTAGCTCGGCCGGGAAATGCAGCTCACCGTTGGAGGTGCCGTGAGTCAGGCTGGCTTCGACGAATCCGCCGTTGCGGCCGCTGGCGGCCCAGCCGATACGCTCACCTTCGAGCAGAACCACGCGGCGGTCCGGGTCGCGCTCCTTTGCCATAAGCGCGGTCCACAGCCCGCAGAAGCCGCCACCAACGATGACGAGATCGGCGGTCGTATCGCGGGCCAATCGATCGCGGGGCGATGGCCGCGAGGGATCGTCCAGCCAGAATGCCTTCGTCGACGCTCCGGCGAGTGCGTTCTGCAGCACGCGACGATCGTGGCGCAGTGCTTGGCCGTAGCTGACCGTCGAGCTCATCGGTTCCTCTCGGTGGGGGATGTGGGGGCGGGTACGCCGGTGAAGTACACCTTGCGGACGCGATCAACAACGCCCCACTGCGTCAACGGTCCTGCTGTCATGAGCCCGGTCGTACTGGTTGGCAGGTCCATGACGCTCTTGACGTTGTATTCATCAACGTCAAGAGTCACCGCACCTTCCAGAACGACAACAACCTCGGACACTTCGACATCGCTCACCACTCCCAACCTCATCTGTCTAAACCCGAACGGAGCCGACTTCATTGTGATCAACTCCTCGTGCGCGGTCGCAGTGCGCCTGTCAGCCGCTGACTGGCCGGGAAGCCCTGAGAAGAGCTGCTCCGGGTGCAGTCATAGGCGTGAGTGCATTGAGGGGCATGAGTTCCCCGATCGATCTGGTGTACAGATGTTTCGAGGTGCCGCTCTCCACCCAAACCCGCAGGGTGACGACAAATCTAGGACCGTCTGCAATAATATCAAATTATTGACACGAAGAACGGTGATGCATGAACTCCCACCTCCAGGCCGTCGTGCTGTCCTTTACGTGTCCTGACCGCGTCGGTATAGTCCACACCGTCGCAGGGTTTTTTGCGTCTCGCGGTGCCGATATACTCGATAGCCAGCAGTTTTGTGACGGACCCAGTGACACATTTTTCATGCGGGTGCACGCAAGCGTGGGGAACGATGACGGGATCGGCAAACTTCGTCGAGAGTTCGAGCCCGTGGCCGAGTCGCTTGGGTTACGGTGGTCGATGCATGAGGCGACACATCGACCAAAGGTCGCAATCATGGTGTCCCGATTCGGGCACTGCCTCAATGACCTGCTTGCCCGATGGCGCGGGGGTCAGCTACAGATCGATATCGAAGTCATCGTCTCCAACCACGAAGACTTTCGCAGCCTCGCCGCTTGGCATGGGATTGATTTCGTCCACATCCCTGTCAGCGCGGACACCAAGGCTCAGTCGGAGGCGCAGCTACTCCACGAGGTCGAGCGGCGCGGGATCGAGCTGGTCGTCCTTGCACGCTACATGCAGGTCCTCTCCGACGACGCGTGTCGCGCGCTAGAAGGGCGGACGATAAACATCCACCATTCCTTCCTGCCAAGCTTCGTGGGCGCAAAGCCCTATCATCAGGCGTTCGAGCGTGGAGTGAAGATCGTCGGCGCAACCGCGCACTACGTAACGGCCGAGCTCGATCAGGGACCGATCATCGAGCAGGAGATCGTCCGCGTCGACCACCGCCTCTCCCCCGCTGATCTAGTGGTGGCCGGCCGCGATGCCGAGTGCGTAGCGCTCGCCCGTGCCGTGCAGTGGCACAGCGAGAACCGGGTGCTCGTCAACGGCTCCCGCACCGTTGTCTTCCGCTAACCCACCACTCACCCCCAACGTTTGCATCAAGCCCGGAAGAAGCTTCATGGACCGTTTGCTAGACAAGAGCTTGTCCGCGACCTCGTTCGCACCTGACGCCGACACCCGACCCCTTCCCACTGCGGCCCGCACGGTAGTCATCGGAGGGGGAATCATTGGCACCAGCACCGCCTACCACCTCGCTGCCGCCGGCGACGACGACGTCCTGCTCTTGGAACGCAATGTTCTCGGTAGTGGCACCACATGGCATGCTGCCGGCCTCTGCTCCAGCATCCGAAGCACGACCACCCTCACCGAGCTGGCGTCATACGGCATTTCAGAGTATCGCCGGCTGCAGGCTGATTCAGGCGTGGATATATCCTTCACGCCGTGCGGGTCAGTTTCGGTCGCACGCACACGAGGACGAATGGACGAACTCCGCTACACCGCTGCGATTGCGCGCCAGCAGAACATCCCAGCACGCATCTTGACCCCGGACGAAGTAGTCGAGCTCTGGCCTCTTGCGTCCCGCGAACAGCTAGTCGGCGGCCTACATCAGCCCGAGGACGGCTACGTTAACCCGGGCTACGTCCCAGTGGCCTACGCCAAGCTCGCCCACGAGCTCGGCGTCGTCATTCGACAACACGTCGAAGTCCTGGACATCCTCAGCGCCAACGGACACGTAGTTGGGGTACGTACCTCGCTCGGCGACATCTCATGCGAGCGCGTCGTTCTGACAGCCGGGCTTTGGACCCGCGACCTCGCCAACCGGGCCGGTGCAAGCGTTCCAATATACGCCGCCGAGCACGTGCACGTCCGCACCGCGCCCATTGCCGGCGTTGACGCGTCATTGCCTGTGCTACGTGACATGGACGGGTACCTCTATGTTCGCGCCGAGGAGGGGTGTCTGCTGGTCGGCGCGTTTGAACCCAACGGCCTCCCCCGCCGGGTAGAGGACATACCAACCGCGGGCTTTGCAGAATTCCCCCCGGATTGGGAGCACTTCGCCCCGGTGCGGGCCAAGGCTGGTGAGAGGGTGCCCACGCTCGAAGACACCAGCTTTGAACGCTTCCTGAACGCTCCTGAATCGTTCACACCGGACGCGCAGTTCTGCCTGGGTGAAAGCGGTGAGGTGGAGAACCTTTTCGTCGGCGCGGGTTTTAACTCCCAAGGAATTATCTACGGGCCCGGTGCGGGACGCGCGCTCGCCGAGTGGGTGATCGCCGGTGCACCTACCTTCGACGCCTCCGCGGTGGACGTACGGCGATTCTCGCGTTCTCAGAGCAATCGGCGCTACCTCCACGAACGCACCCGAGAGGGACTGGGACGTCTGTACGCGATGCATTGGCCGCACCTGGAACCTGAGACCGCCCGCGGCATCCGGCGCTCGCCTCTCCACGAACGTGTGACCGCTGCCGGGGGCGTATTCGGCGAGATGACAGGCTGGGAGCGCGCCAACTGGTACGCCCCGGCCGGAACCCGGGGCGAGTACAGTTACAGCTATCAGCGACAGAACTGGTTCGAGACCTCCGCCGAAGAGCATCGTGCTGCCCGTGAGGCGGTGGCCGTATTCGACCTGAGCTCGTTCGCGAAGATCGAGGTAGCCGGCCCAGACGCGCTCGACCTGCTCCAGCGATTCTGCACGGCCAACGTCGACCTAGTTCCGGGACGGGTTCGCTACACCCTGATGCTGAACGGACGGGGCGGCATCGAGCTCGACGGAACCGTCGTACGCTGGGACACCGAGCGGTTCTGGGTGATCACGCCAACTTTTTCGCAACAGAAGACGTTTCAGTTACTGAAGCGACACGCACGTGGACGTGCGGCCGCCGTCTTCGATGCCACCGCCGGCTTCGCGACGATCGCAGTAATGGGTCCGAATAGTCGCGACTTGCTCTCACGCATCTCGCCGGCGGATTGGTCGGACTCGGCACAGCCATACACCCACGCCCGAGAGGTGGAGATCGGGGACGGCTATGCCCAGAGCATCCGCGTGAGCTTCGTGGGCGAGCTGGGTTTCGAACTGTACCCGTCTGCAGATCAGGCAGTGAACATATACGACGCACTCATTGGAGCCGGGGCCGACTTAGGCCTGCGACCCGCCGGCTACCACGCGCTGGACAGCCTCCGCGCCGAGAAGGGTTATCGTCATCTCGGTCACGACATTGGCCCCGCTGACGATCCGTTTCAGGCTTCGCTTGGCTTCGCCCTCTCGTGGGAGAAAGAGGTTCCCTTCCTCGGCCGCGACGCGATCGAGCCACTGAGGCTAGCGAAGCCGACCCGCCGCGCCGTGTATGTCGCCCTGGACGACCCCGAACCCCTGCTCCTTCACGACGAGACAATAAAGGTGGACGGCGAGGTAGTCGGGCGCGTAACCAGTGGCGCATACGGCCATACGCTAGGCCGCGCCGTCGGCATCGCATTCGTTCGTGCGGACGTCACGACCGGCGAATCATGTACTGTGGACATCGCCGGGGAAGAGTTTGGTATTCGCATCTCGGACCAGCCGTTCTACGACCCGGAAAACACGCGACTGCGCGGGTAGATCTAAAGATGCCGATGCAGGATCCCGCGAATGCTCCTCCCGACTCCTCGGACCAGCGCAGACATAGGGTGCTCAGTTCCGCGGAGCGTCTGATTGCGGTACGCGGGATAGACGCACTGCGTCTGCGAGATGTCGCCGCCGAGGCCGGCGTTTCGATCGGGCTGCTTCAGCATCACTTCGTCTCGCGCGACTGTCTCGTCCGTGAGACGGTTCGTGCAGCGAACGCGAGCCGGCTGTCGTATTGGTCCGCTCTCGCCGCGGACAGTGACCATCCGCGGGAACGACTCAGGGCGCTGCTCCGTGGGGCAGTCGCCGATCCGGTGCGGTGCGTTATGTGGTTGGAAACTTGTGCAGCGTCGACCCGTGACTCAGAAATACGGGCCGATGTCGAGCGCACGCAACGAGCCTGGACAGCGACGCTTCTCGAGGTGGTCAAGGACGGTATCCGTTCAGGAGATTTTCATCCTGATCTCGCGGCGGACGACGCCGCTTCAGCGCTCGTCCACCTCATCGACGGTCTCATGCTTGCGCTTGCGACGAAGACCGGTCGCGCGGACCGCGACCCGACTCTCACGCTCGAAGACTCAGCACGCCGCCTTCTCAATCCGACTCTGCGGCCAAACCTCGACTGACGCAAACCGAGGCGCTACTCTCGAGTGCGCCCGAGACGTCGGTTGATGGCCGCCTGGCGCTTGTTGAGCTCGCGCATCTACCCTGATTTGATGGTCGGCTCGTCGAAGCGGTACACGTTCGCGGGCGAGAAGCTGGACCGTGGACTCAATCTGCGTGGCTCGTTTCGCGGGCGATCTCCTGGATTACGAGCGAGATCGCATCACGGAAAATGTCCCGGTCGCGCAGCGCGGCTAGTTCATCTCGTTGAGCATTTATGAACGGGTGTGTGCTCGCGGTGACGTTCAGGGGACGGTCAATCCAGAATCCCGAGTAGAGGCCGTTGTCGACAGCTGAACGCCGTGCGGAGGCGAGTCCGGCGCAGAACGCCATATTGATGCCCCCCAGCAATCCGCAGTAGCGAACCAGGCGATCGTCGCTTACACCGGCAGCGGTGATGGCTTCTAGCGTCCGATCGAGCACCATCAGTTCGCTCGGCCCGCCGGCTCCAAGTCGCATAGCTTCAATAGCGACCAGCGGGTACTCCAGGAATACGTCGAGCACCCGCTCCGAGCTCTGACGCAAGTACTCGCGCCACTCGGAGGGCGGCACCGCGACGCGGTCCATCGCCATTTCATGCATGCGGTCCAGGAGCGCGCGCATCAGCTCGTCCTTATTGCGGAAGTGCCGGTAGATGGCAGTCGGGTCGGTTCCAAGAATCGACCCCAGTCGTCGGACCGTTAATGAATGCTCTTGTGGATCACTGGCCACCGCGAGACCGGCCTCAACAATCGTCGACCTGTCGAGTCGACGCGTGGGGCCGGTAGGTGGTTCCGCAACTGGGGTATGCGCTAGACGAGGTGTCACAATTGGCCTCCTGACCGAGAGGGCCACGCCCTTCCACGTAGAGAACGGACATCGCCCCATGCAGGGCTAACATCATCGGCGATCAGTCTACGACGCTGACAGCAACGTAGACAGACTAGCCCACGGGATCGAGTTGCATGGAAGTGGTCCGGAACAGCACATCACGGTTCGGTAAATAGTGAGGTCAACAGTGTTGTCATCGAGAGTTCGGCTACGTTAGCGTTGCCAAGGTCCGATCACTTGAATGCGCGGAACGACGACGTTCTGTTCCAGCTCGGGCGGTCCTCACAACGCCCCGGTGACTCCATCAAACGAAGGAACGCAATCATGACGTTAGTCAGACCCACGAGGCGCCGCCGAGCTTTCCTGGTAATTCCCGCGGTTGCTGCAATCACTTTCACCCTTGGTGCGTGCACAGCAACCTCTCAACCGACGGAGTCTGCGGAGCCGAGGGCATTCGAACTCACAGCTGACACACCTGACCCGGTCGGCGATCTCGACAGCTTGAGCTGGGCCGTCTCGACGGAGCCCTTCACGCTGGCCTACCCGTATACGTTCGACTACACCGCGAATCAGATCCTCGCCAACATGTGCGACACGCTTCTGCGGTGGAACGCGGACCTGACAGTGAGCCCCGGCCTTGCGACCGCGTGGTCAAATCCTGATCCGAACACGTGGATCCTCGACATTCGCTCCGGGGTGACTTTCCACGACGGTACTGTCCTGACCGCAGACGACGTCGTGGCATCGCTAAATCTGCACCTTGACCCAGCGGTCGGCTCCTACTGGTTCAGCGCCTTCCAGAACGTCGCCTCCATCACTGCAACGGGAGATCTGGAGGTCACGGTCACCACCATGATCCCCGACGCTCAGTTCCTCCAGTCCCTAGTGGCCGCTCCCGGGGTCGTGGAGTCGGCAGCGACGCTGGCCGCCGCAGGAGCGGACTACGGAAACTCATCGACCGGTGTCAACTGCACCGGACCGTTCTCATTCGGCGAGTGGATTCCCGGGCAGAGCATCACCCTCGAGCGCTACGACGACTACTGGGATCCAGAGCTCGTTGCGAAGTCAGAAGAGGTGACGTTCCTCTTCCTTCCCGACCCGAGCACTCGCGTCAACGCCTTCACTTCGGGCGAGGTCGATGGAGGGTGGATGGTGCCCTCCAACGCAATCGATCAGTTGCAAGCATCGGGGGCGGGCCAGGTCTATTTCGGAATCAACAACTCGACGACGAGCGAGATCGTCAGTGACCTGTCCGGCCCGCTGGGCGACGTCCGCGTGCGCCAAGCCCTCCTCATGGCGATCGATCGTGAAGGACTTGTCCAGGCCGGAGAATTCGGGTACGCCGAGGTCGCCGATGCCCTCGTGCCCGTCACCGGATGGCCGGAGTCATCTGACGACGCAATCGACGCTGCATTCGAGGGACTTGAGACGTACCCATACGATCCAGAGGCCGCCAAGGAGCTCGCCGCGGAAGCGGGCGTCGACGGCCAGGAGATCGTAATCGCCACCTCGCCGATCACGGCCAGTGACGAGGTCGTCGCGCAGGCTGTGGCGGCCGCCGCGACGACGATCGGGCTGACGCCCACGATTCAGACGATGTCGCCCGATCAGTATTTTTCGATGTTCAGCGAACCCGCAGCTCGTGAAGGGATAGACCTCTTCATGACTATCTGGTATCTGTCATCGCCGGAGCCGATGGAGATGTATGGCATTCTTCGCGACGGCGAGTTCAGCAACTTCGGGAACTGGACCGATCCGGATTATCAAGACCTGATGGATACCGCGATCAGCGAACTAGATCGAGAATCGCGCGATGTGCTCACCGCTGAAGCGCAGCAGATTGCGTCGGAGCAGCTGCCGTGGTTGCCGCTGTATACAACGCCGACGACGGTCTATCTTTCGAACGAGATCACCGGGGTGGCGCCGTCGATCAACTACCTCTACTACCCGTGGGCCGCGACGATCGGCGCTGCTGACTGAGCGCGCACGCCAGCAACGCCCAAGATCACCAGAAGCTTGACGTAGGAAGGAAGACACAGCATGCTCATGACGGTCGCGAAGACGGTCTCGACCCTCGTGGTCACGCTGCTCGTGTCTTCCTTCCTCGTCTTCGGCTCCCTATATCTGGTGCCGGGTGACCCACTGCGGTTTCTGCTGCGCGGACGAGCGCCGAGTCCTGAGGCCGTCGCGGCACTCACCGAGCAGTACGGATTCGACCAGCCGTTTCTCGCCCAGTACGCGACATGGCTGGTCAACGTCCTCAGCGGCAATCTGGGGCGGTCGTACCAGTTTCGCGAGAGCGTCGCCGAGCTGATCGCGTCCCGGCTGCCAACGACGGTCGGCCTTGTCGTCTACTCCGGACTGATCATCCTCGTGGTGGGGATCGCCGCGGGAATCATGTCCTCGCTGAGGCAGGGCCGACCGACAGATCGGATCATCCTCGTGCTGCTGTCGGGGTTCGCCGCGATTCCATCGTTCGTGGCATCGATCGTACTTATCGCCGTGTTCGCGGTGCAGCTCGGATGGTTTCCGGTGTTCGGCAGGGGCCAGGGATTCTTCGATGTCGTGTACCATCTGACCCTCCCGTCGATCGCTCTCGCGTTCATATTCATCGCCATGGTCGGTCGGATTACGCGTTCGTCGATGCTCAATCAATTGAGTCGCGAGCACGTCGAGGTCGCGCGGAGTCGCGGATTATCGCACCTTCACGTCGTCTCCCGTCATGTGTTCCGGAACTCTCTGGCTCCCATAACGACCGTGACCGCGGTCATCATCGCCGCGCTGTTTGTCGCGAGCGCCATTGTGGAACAGAGCTTCGGTCTTGCCGGCATCGGTTCGCTGCTGGTGGCGGCAGTGGATCGAATGGACTTCCCTGTCGTGCAAGCGGTCGTTCTCCTGATCGTCGTCGTCTTCGTCGTGGCGAACACGACAACCGCCCTGCTGCAACCGCTGCTCGATCCGCGTGCGCGGCGGAGCGGGTCGGCTCGATGACACTCAAGCCGATGGTCTTCAGTCGCGGCTTCGCGCGTGCGCGTCTGAACGCTCTGCTCGTTGCGAGCGTGATCGTGCTGGGGGGTTTCGTCGCGGGGGCGCTGCTCGCTCCATGGATCGCGCCCTACGACCCGGACGCACTCGACTTGGCGAATACCTTCGCCGGCCCATCGCCGGCACATTGGCTCGGCACCGACGGCACAGGGCGCGACACGTTCTCACGAATGCTCTACGGAGCACGCATCACACTGACCGGTCCCCTTGTCGTGGTAATCATCTCCACGATGGCCGGTGTGGCGCTGGGGCTGTGTGCAGCGTGGGTCGGAGGCGCCCTGGATTGGATTCTCACGCGGGTGTTCGACATTCTCTTCGCCTTTCCGGCGCTGCTGACGGCGATCCTCGCTGTTTCCTTGTTCGGGAAGGGAATCGTGGCGCCCACAGTCGCGATGGCGATCGCCTACACCCCGTTCATCGCGATACTCGTCCGCTCGTTGGTGCTCACCGAAGGCGGTAGGCCTTACGTCGCGGCCTACCGGGTGCAGGGCTTCAGCCCCTCATGGATCGCGGGCCGCCGAGTGCTGCCGAACATCAGCCCCACCGTGCTCGCCCAAGCCACGCTGACTTTCGGCTATGTGCTGATGGATCTGGCAGCGCTCTCGTTCCTCGGGCTGGGCCTTCAGCCTCCCACCGCCGACTGGGGCGCGATGATCAACGAGTCCAGAGCCGCTGTCCTCGCAGGCCACTTCCTGCCGGCTCTCATCCCATCCGCGGCGGTGGTCTTGACCGTGGTGTCCGTCAACGTCATCGGTGAGTACTTCGCCGATCGCGTCGCCGGGCGGAGGACAGCATGAGCCTGCTGAATATCACGGACCTCTCGCTGCGGGTGGGAGGAGACGACGGCTACGACCTCCTGCGCGAGGTCTCGTTGACGGTTGACAGCGGTGAGACCGTAGGACTGGTGGGTGAGAGCGGCTCGGGGAAATCGCTGACAGCACGAGCTGTGCTGGGCCTCCTTCCCTCTCGGAGCAGCGTCGCAGGTTCTGTGTCGTTTCGCGGCGTCGACATGCTCACAGCCGGGGCAGAGGTCGCTCGAGAAGTTCGTCGCAATTGCGTGTCGATGGTGTTCCAGGACCCGCGGTCGGGCATCAACCCCGTTCGGACCATCGGCGACTACATGACCGAGTCGCTGCGATTGTGCCACGGCTGGGCGGCCGACCGCGCGACCGCCCGTGCAGTCGAACTGTTGCACGCGGTCGGGTTGACGCATCCGGAGAGGCTCCTGAAACAGTACCCTCACGAATTCTCGGGCGGGATGCTCCAACGCGTCATGATCGCCGGAGCGCTGACGACGGAGCCGCCCCTTCTCCTATGTGACGAGCCCACGACAGCTCTGGATGTGACGACCCAAGCCGAGATCGTCAGGATCCTCGTCGACCAACAGCGGCAGCGTGACATGGGAATGCTCTTCATCACGCACGACTTGAATCTCGCCTCGACGATCTGCGATCGCATCTACGTCATTCAGAGGGGGGTGGTCGTCGAATCGGGCCCCACCAAGAGCGTCTTCACGCGACCGACGGCGGACTACACAAGGCAGTTGCTTTCGGCAACGCCTACTCTTCGCGTTCATGAGCGTGCCGTCGAGCAGGACACCTCAAACGCCTCGCAGGAGAGCATCCTCCGCGTCGAGAACGTGTCCAAGAGCTACAAGACGCGGTTCGGCAGAACGGTTGCGGTGAAAAACGTGTCGTTCTCGGTGGAGCGCGGAACCTCATTCGGTGTCGTCGGCGAGTCCGGATCGGGAAAGTCCACTATCTCGAGGATGCTCGTCGGTCTGGAGTCTCCCGACAGCGGCACGATCACCCTCGCCGGACTCGACGCCACAACCCGCCCTCGCGGTCGCAGCGCTCGTCTCGCTCGAGCACGAACGCGACAGATCGTCTTCCAGGATCCCTACCTATCTCTCGATCCTCGTGTTCCGATCGGTCGGGCGGCAGCGGATGTGATGCGACTTCACTTCCCCGATCGCGCCGACCGCCGAAGCCACGTCGAGGTCCTGCTTCGGCAGGTCGGCCTCGACGCACGTCAGGCAGCCGCGCTTCCCCGCGACCTCTCGGGTGGGCAACGCCAACGCGCGGCCATCGCCAGTGCGCTTGCAGCCGACCCGGAGCTGCTCGTGCTCGATGAAGCAACAAGCGCCCTCGACGTCACCATTCAGGCTCAGGTCCTCGAACTGCTCAGAGAAATCAGACACGAGCGCGGGCTTTCACTGCTGTTCGTGAGCCATGACCTCGCCGTCGTTCAGGAGCTCTGCGACGAGACCCTCGTTCTCCGCCACGGAGAGGTGGTCGAGCAGGGCGACACGCGAGACCTCCTCTCCCACCCCACAACTGACTACACGCGATTGCTCGTGGATTCGGCGCCCCGCACGCGATGGGAGATCGAACCAGCAGTTCCACCGCCCCCCGTCGCAACAGACGTGCAAGCCGATTTGCGGTCGACAGAATGACGAGTGAAGTAGCGGTACCGAGGTCCGATGTGGTCGACGGGTCAAACTTCGGCAAGCTGTGGCCGCGCCTCGTAGATGAAGCAGATGAAGGGCCGTCAGGTCCGCCGCGTACGTCGGCAGAGCGATCGCAGTCCGACTATCGCGCATTCCGACGGGAGCCGAATTCCGACAAAAGTGACCGCCGGGCGCACGCGCCCGCGAGATACGAGCATGAGAGACAGGAGAGTTCAACAATGGAATACAAACAGATCACGCCGGGGCCGCTGAGCCCGCTCGCAGACCAGTTCATGGTGCGGATGCGTGACGGCGTGCGACTGGCGACAGACGTGTACCTTCCCGCTGGCGACGCTTCCGCAGGGGATACGATTCTAATCCGGCTGCCGTACGACAAAAACGGTGACTACACCTTCATCCCGCTCGTCGCCGAGCACATGTTGCGTCGGGGATACCGAGTGGTGGCCCAGGACGTGCGGGGCAAATTCCGGTCCGAGGGTGACACTCTCCTGGTCATCCACGAGGCGAACGACGGCTACGACACGATCGAGTGGGTCACTCAGCAAGCATGGTCGAACGGACGCGTGGCCATGTGGGGTGAAAGCTACTTCGGATTCACCCAATGGGCCGCCGCATCGACCGGGCATCCCGCTCTGAAAGCCATCGCCCCCCGTCTGACCGGAACCCAGCTGTGTGAGCCTGTAGACACCGAGCGCGCCGGTCCGGTCCAGGGTGTGGACTGGACCTTCCTGTACACCTATCCCACAACATTCTTCCAGTCGAACGACACGTTCCAGTGGAAGATGGATTGGGCGTCGCGACCCTACGTGGATCAGTTCGAAGACTTCTTCGCGACGGTGGGGCACCGATCTCCCTCCTTTGACCAGTGGTATCCCCGACCTGTGCACCTGCGCAGGTTCCCCGAGGGGACTCCGTTCGACGCGCCGGCGATTCCGGTGCTGCAGACCATCGGATGGTGGGACAACTCCGCACCGCTCTCGTGGAGCGACTTCCGCGAGATCCGACGACGCCCTGCCTGGGCACTCACCCACTACCTTCGGATCGAACCCATCGACCACGAGGGGTACTCCCTGCTGGATTCCGACGAGATTCGTGCACCCGAGAACAAGCACGCTCACCTGACGCAATGGATCCGCATGGCCGTGGACCCCGCGCTCGACTTCTTCGAGGTGTTCGTCCGGGGTAACGGCTCCCCAACGGACATCCCGCGCGTGTCATGGAATCTGGGCGGAACTGTCGGCATGCGCGAATCCGAGTCATGGCCGCCCTCCGGCGTTCAGTCGCGAACGTTATTCGCGACTCTAGACCGAGGCCTCGTCGAGGATTCGCCCGGTGCCGTCGAAGAACTGACCTGGATCCACGACGCGGCGGATGCCGTCCCATCGAGCAGCGCGGACCCCTTCGCATTCCTGCTGACGCGACCCGATGAGAGCGGATTGGGCGATCGCGAGGACGTACTAGTGTTCACGTCGGAGCCGGCCGCCGACGACGTGGATCTCGTGGGCGCGGTATCGGTATGCGCGACCGTCCGCTCGAGCGGGCCCTCGATGGACCTCTTCGTTCGTCTCTTCGACGTCGATCATGAGGGTAGTGCGTTTCGCATCGCACGAGGTCAGGTCAGGATCGTCGACGCATCCACCGCCGTCGAGGTCGAGGTTGACCTCGACCATCTCGGCTACCGGCTGAGGCGCGGGCACCGGTTGCGACTGCATGTGTCAAGCAGCGATTTCCCCGAGTACGTGCCCCTCGTGGGCGACGGATCCGACCCGTGGTCGGCCACGCACGCAGTGCCCAACACACAGCGCATTCTGATCGGCGGGCAGTCGGCGCTGGCGCTGTCGTACCACGTTCTGGGCTCAAAGGAATAGCGATGCGGCATCCCGACGTCGCTACCGCAAAGCGCAGTGCCGCGATACCAGTTTTTGGCCGGTGCGCCGGAGGAATGCAGACGGTAGCTCTACCCGAATTCGACGGCCGGTCTCCTCACCCCATCGCAACCCCGATCGCCGACCCTCAAGGACATCCGTGAGCAAAACAGATTTCGACGTGATCATCATTGGCGCCGGGATGGCCGGGCTGTCAGCTGCGAGGCTGCTGCAGGCCTCGAACAAGTCTGTTCATCTGCTGGAGGCACGCGACCGCGTAGGCGGCCGAGTGAAGTCAGAGTACTTCGACGGAAACTTAATCGAAGTCGGCGGCCAGTGGATAGCACCAGATCAGACACGCCTGCTTGAGGTGATTGAAGAACTCGGCCTGACGACCTATCGCCGGTACCGAGATGGCGAGAATGTCTACATCGCACCGGACGGATCCCGCAGCACGTACGTCGGTGAACTGTTTCCGACGGCCGACGCGACCGAGAGGGAGATGGAACGGTTGATGGAGGAGCTCCAGGCGTTGTCCCTAGAAGTAGACCCCGACCGACCCTGGGAGCACTCGCGCGCCAGGGAATTTGACACCATGAGCTTTGCTGACTGGTTGCACACGCGTTCAACAAACAGAGAAGCAATCGACAATGTGGCTCTCTTCGTCGCCGGCGCGATGCTCACCAAACCCGCCGACTCGTTCTCTATGCTACAAGGCTTATTGATGGCTTCCAGTGCCGGCGGCTTCCACGATCTTGTCGACCCTGACTTCATCCTTGACGCCAGGGTGACTGGCGGGATGCACCAGGTGCCTATGGCACTGGCCGAGCTGGTCGGTGCCGACAATATCGAGCTCGGCGCTGACGTGCGTGCCGTCGAAACACACGACGATCACGTCATTGTAAACACCAAGCACTCCTCGCTCAGCGCTTCTCAAGTGATTGTCGCTATACCCCCCCACCTGGTGACCCGTATCGACTTCGATCCGCCCCTACCGCCAGTGAAGCAGCAGGCATACCAGCATCTCTCTAGCGGACAGGTCATCAAAGTTCAGGCGTGGTACGACCGGCCATTCTGGCGTACAAACGGGCTATCGGGAACAGCATTCAGCCCATATCAGGTGGTGCACGAGGCGTACGACAACACCACTCCCGATTTTCGCGGCGGGACCCTCGTCGGCTTTGTGTCTGACCGGGTAGCCGATCGACTCTACGGCCTTCGCGACTCCGAGCGGAAGGCAGAGATACTCAGGTCGTTTGCAGCCTACTTCGGCTCTGAAGCCCTGACGCCAACGATCTACTACGAGAGCGACTGGGTAAACGAGCCATACACGCGAGGCGCATACGGCTCGAGCTTCGCTATTAGCGGCCTGGTGCGGTACGGTCCGGCATCCAAAGCTCCCGCAGGGCCAATCTTCTTCGCGAGTTCCGATATTGCCGGCGCAGGATTCACCCACATCGAGGGAGCTATTCGCATGGGCGAAGCCGCCGCTCAGGACATTTTGCAGACTCGAGCCGGGAACGAACCGATCCCGACTCGCGGTTCGTCCGGCTTTTGCCGGCTGCCGTCGTCATCGGTCGCCGCACGAACCAGGTCAGGGTGATCGTGAGTTCAGACAGTGCAAGCACGGAGTCATCGCATTTCCGTTGCGCGGCTCGACCTAAGTATTGCAAAGAGCGCACTAGCTCCATCCGAGAAGGAACAGCCACATGTCTGATCACAAACTGCCACGGCGATACATCGTTCGCCCTGTTAGCTTTCCGAGCGACGGAATCACGCTTCGAGGAAATCTATACATCCCGGATCAGATCAATGCCACCGCGCCAGCAGTGCCGATACTGGGACCGTACTGTTACGTAAAGGAGCAAGCGCCGGTTCAGTATGCGACCCGCCTGGCCACGAAAGGATTCGTTTCCTTGGCGTTCGACTCCCGCAATCACGGTGACAGCGATGGCGCGCTACGCCGATATGAAGACCCCACTCAGAAGGTTGCGGACGTTCGTGCAGCACTGGATTTCCTCACGACAGTGCCCGAGGTGGACGCGACACGACTGGCTGTTCTTGGCGTGTGCGAGGGTGCCTCGGAAATGCTGCGCGTTGGTGTCGAGGATTCACGAGTGAACTCTGTAGTTGCCATCAGTGGGCACTATAGAGATCACGCCAACGATATTGCTCTGGCGGGCGGAGAACAGCTGGCAGCAGGAGAGATCTCGGAGTCCGAGGTCGAGGATCGTCTCGTCGCTCGTTTAGAGCGAGCACACAGCGCGCGATCCCATTTTGTGGACACCGGAGAAGTGCTATACGCACCGATCGTCGATCCAGTACGAACCGATGTGGCGTTGCCGTGGAAGATGATCTGGGACTGGTACCACGGTTGGGCCGACAGAGGGTTGTGGGAGAACCGTTATGCAGTGATGAGCGACGAACCATATCTGGCGTACGAATCACTGAGCGCAGCAACGGCCCTCACTACCCCTCTTCTAATGGTGCACGCCGACAACAGTGACGGACCGAATTCCGCCCGCCGCCACTTCGCCGCCGTGCCCGGCACAGATAAGTATCTCGTTTGGCAAGGCTCAAACGACCACTTCCAGTACTACGAGGATCCCGTCGTAATCGATGAGGTCGTTGCCCTCACGGCCACCTGGCTTGAGGCTCACCAGTGACCAAAAGCCTCGGCACCAGTGGAGAAACGTCGGTCGTATGCGCGGGCACATCACCAGTCAAGACCGTCCGGGACTGCTGAACGAGTAGGTGACAGTTTCGGTTAGGCCGCGAGGGCCAGGTTCTGGTTCATGATGGTCTCGAACTCGACTGGGGTCAAACGGCCCAGGCGGGCTTGCCGGCGTCGGCGGTGATAGGTGCGTTCGATCCAGGTGACGATGGCGATGCGGAGCTCGCCGCGGGTCGTCCAGGCGCGGCGGTTGAGGACGTTCTTCTGCAGGAGCGCGAAGAACGATTCCATGGCGGCGTTATCGCCCGCAGCGCCGACTCTGCCCATGGATCCGACTAGGTCGTGACGCGACAGAGCGAGCGCGAATTTCCGGGAACGGAATTGGCTGCCTCTGTCGCTATGCACGATGCAGCCGGCGACGTCGTCGCGTCTGGCGACAGCGTTCTCGAGCGCCTGGACGGCCAGGGACGAGCGCATCCGGTCGCTGATCGAGTAGCCCACGATCCGGTTCGAACAGACGTCTTTCACGGCGCAGAGGTAGAGCTTCCCCTCGCCGGTCCGGTGCTCGGTGATGTCGGTCAGCCAGAGCTGGTTGATCTCGGTCGCGGCGAACTCACGCTGCACCCGGTCATCGAACACGGGCGGGCCGGGCTTGCCGCTCTTGCCACGCTTCTTGCCGAATACCGACCAGATCCTATGCTCCGAACACCGCTTCCATACCGTCCGGTCAGACACGACGAACCCGGCGTCACGGGCTTCATCGGCGAGGAACCGGTGCCCGAACTCGGGATCCTCGGCATGCGCGTCGAGGAGCGCGTTCACCAGATGCGCTTGCGCCCAGTCCCGGTCGGCCACCGGCTCGGCCAGCCACCGGTAATAGGGCTGTCTCGCGATCTTCAGAACCCGGCACGTCACCGCGACGGCGATGCCGCCTGCGGCCAACTCGCGGACGAGCGGGTAGATCATTTCGGGGAGCCACCGAGCTTGAGGTTCGCCTGCGACAGATACGCCGCCGCCTTCCTCAACACCTCGTTCTCCTGCTCGAGCAGCCGATTCCGTTTCCGGAGCTCCCGCAACTCCGCAGCCTCGGACGCGGTCACTCTCGGCTTCTCACCGGACTCGACGTCGTCTTGACGCATCCAGTTCTGCAGACAGGTCTCGCTGATCCCGAAGTCCGCCGCGATCTTCCGCAACGGCACCCCGGCATCCCGATTCCGAGCAACACGCACAACGTCCTCACGGAACTCACGCGGATAGGGCTTGGGCACGATGACATCCTCCCAGCGGCGCTCACGCACCACAGATCAGGTGTCACCTATCTGTTCAGCAGTCCCGGCAGCCTTAGCGAACGGTGACTGGAAGGTGATGTTCGAGGCGTGCGCCAGCTTTAAGGTCGCGGGCGGCACGTCAGCACTTGCTGAGGCGATGCTCCGGGACATCGACGCCGAGGTGCGCTTCAACATGGACGTGCAAGCCATCGCACAGGATGACAGCCAGGTAGTGGTGACCAGCGGTGACGGCTCGGTACGCACTGACGACCACGTCGTCGTCACCATCCCTCTCCACGCTCTTCCACGAGTGGCCTTCAGCCACCCGCTCGCCAAAGAGATCAGTAGCGCGGTCGAGCACGGCCAGCTGGGACTCGGCACGAAGATCTGGTTCACCATCGACGGAGAGCACCCCGCATTCGCGGCGTTCGGCGGAGAGGACTGGCCTCTCAACTTCTTCCAGTCCGAGTACGTCCGCGACGGACGAACCTACGTCATCGGTTTCGGCCCGGACGCCCGTGCCATCGATCCCGGGGATGTGGGGGCGATTCAACAGGTGCTGCGACGATTGATGCCCCACGTCCGTGTGGTCGAGAGCGCAGCCCACAACTGGGTCGCCGACGAGTTCGCTCAAGAGACTTGGCCAATGCATCGCACGGGGTTCCTCACTCACTCACTCGAGGCGCTGCAACGACCGCACGGACGAGTATTTCTTGCCGGCTCAGACCTGGCGGACGGCTGGTGTGGCTTCATCGACGGAGCCATCGACAGCGGTCTCAAGGCCGCACGCACCATCCTCCGAATCGCGAATCGAGCGTGCGCTCAAGTCGCGTGAGCGGTGCGGCCGACGGGGAGCTGAACCTCGACTGGCTCCACGCCGGCGCTTAGCGCACAGTTCAACGTCTCCACTCGGTCGTTGTCAGGAACCGCCGGACTCGCGGGAGCGAACCAAGGGTCTCCGCCGAGCCTAGTGGTGGGTCGGTGCCCGAACGGATCGTGCGCGAGGCGGCGGGCAACCGTGTCGCGCGGCACGCCCTCCGCGCCACACTTCCGGCACCAGGGATCCCTCTCGGGGACGCGGCACTCCAGCACCGCACAATCAGGATCAAGCCGCTGCCCGGCGGCTTCGAGCCCGAGCTCGTCGAGACGGCAGAACAGGGTCAGATCAGGCGCCGCAAAGGTAGCGGGAGCACGTCGAGGTCTTCGGACGGTGAATGTAAGAGATTCCATCCTGGAGACCTCGACCCTTAATCCGCCGTCGCCGCATCCACCCCGACTACACCTTCAATGGCGAAGAGCCGAAGAAGAGCCGCACGTGGTCATTGCAGCAGAGCGAGGTGAAGCCGGCCAATGCGGATCCCTGCAGGCGAACCCTCACCTAGACGTCGGTCTCCTAGCTGGGCTCGGCGAGCGTCACGGGGTCGAGACCTCGTCGGACGAGCGTGAAGGTGGTCGGGGGTAGATGCGGTCACGTGCTTTTCCTGTTCGTCAGAGCCGGCGGCATCCTGTGGGTAATCATCCCCACAAGACGACGCGTCTTCCCGCGATCTCCTCGACGCGGGCGGGGGTTTCGTAGAGGTCGGTGAGGTTCTGCGCCGTGACGACGTCGGCGACAGATCCATAGTGCACGACCCGCCCGTCGCGCATCGCCACGACGTCGTCCGCGTACTGGGCGGCGACGTTGATGTCGTGCATGACGACCACGATCGTCATGTCGCGTTCGTCGGCGAGGCGGCGCAGCAGCTTCATGAGTCCGACCGCATGACGGGGGTCGAGGTTGTTGAGCGGCTCGTCGAGGAGGAGGTGGTCGGTGTCCTGCGCGATCGCCATCGCGACGAAAGCGCGCTGACGCTGCCCGCCCGACAGTTCGTCGAGGAAGCGGTCGCGCATTGCGTCCAGGTCAAGAAGGGTGATCGCCGCGTCGACGTGCGCGCGGTCGTCGGCGGTGCGCCCGGTGCCGCCGTGCGGGAAGCGGCCGTAGCTGACGAGTTCGTCGACGCTGAGCCGGATCGCGAGGTGGTTGTCCTGGCGGAGGATCGCGAGTCGGCGGGCGATCTCCCGCGAGCGGGTGGTGGCGACGTCCATCCCGTCGACGGTGATGACGCCGGCGTCAGTGCCGACGAGGCGGCCGATCGCGGCGAGCAGGGTGGATTTGCCAGCGCCGTTCGGGCCGATGATCGCGGTCACTCCGGTGCTGAGCCGGAGTGTGACGTCGTCGACGGCCACGAGTGTGCCGTGGGTCTTGATTACGTCATCGATGCGGATCATGTCAACGGGCCCTTCCGGTGAGGATGAGGATGAGGAAGAACACGCCGCCGACGAATTCGATGACGACGGGTAGCTCGGTGGCGAAGCCGAGTACCCGGTCGAGGATGAGCTGACCGCCGACGAGCGCGAGCGCGCCGATCGCGATCGCCGCGGGGATGCTGCGCACGTGGCGGTGGCCGACGGCACCGTAGGCGAGGTTCGCGACGATCAGCCCGAGGAACGTGACGGGGCCGACGAGCGCGGTGGATGCCGCCACCATCGCCGAGATCGCGATGATCACGTGCAGCACCACGCGTCGGTGGTCGACGCCGAGCGAGATCGCGGTCGACTCGCCGAGCGAGAGGACGTCGAGGGAGCGGCGCAGCGGCCAGAGCGACGCGATCGCGACGGCGACGACGATGCCGGTGGGCAGAAGGAGTTCGCGGTCGATCGAGGTGAAGCTCGCGAAGATGAGGTTCTGCACGATCGCGAACGTGTCGGGGTCGAGAAGTCGTTGCAGGAAGGCAGTGATCGAGCGGAACAGCACGCCGAGCACGAGGCCGGCGAGCACGATGACGTGCAGATCGAGTCGACGGCGCACGAACAGCCACCAGTACAGCAGCGTCACCGTGCCGGCCATGAGCACGAGCTCGATGCCCCACGATGCCAGCGGCGGGGCGGTCACGAGGATCGCCGGGCCGATCACGAACGCGGTGACCACCTGAATGGCGAGGAAAGCCGAGTCGAAGCCCATGATTCCGGGGGTGAGTATGCGGTTGGCGGTGATTGTCTGGAACAGCACGGTCGACACGCCGACGGCGGATGCGGCGATCACCATTCCTGCGACGGTGCGCCAGCGCAGGCCCAGGGCGTACTCCCACGCGCGGGGCAAGTCCGCGAAGAGATACAGCGCGATCGCGACGAGAGCGAGCACGGCGAGAATGCCGAGGCGCACCCGCGCCGAGCGCACGACGGTCGCAATGCGTGGTCGCGCCGTCAGGCTCATCGTGCTGCCGCCGTTCGAGCCGGCTTGCGTGTGGCGCGAGTGGTCGGCGCACCGTCGACGGGCTTCGCGGTCGACAGCAGCAGCCAGAGGAACACGACGCCGCCGATCACGCCCATGACCACCGAGATGGGCAGTTCGAACGGGAAGCGCACGAGCCGCCCCACGATGTCGCTAAACAGCACGAGCGCCGCGCCAAGCAGGGCGACCATCGGCACAGCGCGGCGCATGTTGTCGCCGATCAGCCGGCTGACGATGTTCGGCGCGATCAGCCCGAGAAAGGGTATCGCTCCGGTGACGACCATCATCACGCCGGTGACAACCGCGATGATCCCGACCCCGAGCCCCATGACGCCGCGGATGTTCAGCCCGAGACTGCGCGCGGTGTCTTCGCCGAGTCCCGCGACGGTGAACCGGTCGGCGGCGATCCACGCGATCAGCGCCGCGATCGCCGCGACGTAGAGCATTTCGTAGCGGCCGCGCAGGATGCCGGAGAAGTCGCCGATCCCCCAGTTGAGCAGCTCCTGCAGCAGGTCGAGCCGGTAGGCGATGAACGTCGTGATCGCCGCGATCACCCCGCCGTACAGGATGCCGACGATCGGCACGAGCACGCTCGAGCGCGACGGGATCCGCCGCACGAGGGCGAGGAATCCGAAGACGCCGACGAGGGCGCCGATCGACGCCGCAACGGCTTTGAGCCACAGCGGAAGTCCGGGAGAGGCGAGCAGCACGATCAGGAGTGCAAAGCTGGCGGCATCCGTCGCCCCCGTCGTGCCCGGCTCGACGAACCGGTTGCGGGTCAGCAGCTGCATGATCAGACCGGTGATCGCGAAGGCAGCCCCGGCGAGGATGAGCGCCACCGTGCGGGGGATGCGGCTCGTGAAGAGGATGAAGGCGTCGAGCTGGGCGACGCCGACGAACAGTGAGACCGTCGCGAGGGCGGCCGCGATGGCCACCCCCGCGACGATCAGCGAGGTAGGGGAGAAGCGGGTCAGCGCTCCGCTCCCGCGAGACGCGCGCACCATCGAGTCGTCGTCACGAGACCAGGGCGTGGTGCACAGATGTGAGGACGTTCTCGATCGCCGTGAGGCCGTTGATGACGATGTACAGTTCGCTCGCCGGGAGGTAGACGATCTGCCCCTCCGCGCCAGCGGTGCTCTGCGCGACCAGTTCGTTGTCGAGGGTCTCTTCGGCGCTGCTGCCTTCACCGGTTGCTGCGCCGCGGTCGAAGGCGATGATCCACTCAGGGTTCGCCGACAGCAGGAACTCGTTCGTCACAGTGTCACCGTGCCGAGAGCCGTCGGTGCCAGGCAGTTCAGCGGCCGCGACTGCAGGCTCGAAGCCCAGCTCGTCGAAGAAGTACCCGAACCGCGACCCTTCGCCGAACGCTCCGTACTCACCACCCGAGACCGACAACACGAGCGCGGTGCCGCGATCCTCGGCCTTGATGGATGCGGCGAGATCGTCGATCTCGGCGATCTGCTCCGCAACCTCATCCTCGAGACCGAAGATCTCCCCCAACTGGGCGGCGCGCTCGAGACCCGCCTCGGGATCGAAAGTGCCCCCGAACGTGCCGGTTAGGTCGATCGTCGTGGCGATCTCCGACAGCTCGTCGTACTGCCCGGTGCTGCGGGCGGCCGTCACGATCAGGTCGGGCTCGAGCTCAGCCACGGCCTCGAAGTCCGGCTCGAAGAGGGTGCCCACCTTGGGGAGGTCGGCGTACTCGGCAAGGTACTCCGGGAGCGGGATCTCGGGAATGCCGATCACCGCGTCCCCCGCGCCGATCGTGTGCAGCGTGTCGAGGGTTGCGATGTCGAACGTGACAACCGCGGTTGGCGAAGATGGCACCTCGACTGAGGAACGGTACACGTCGGGGTCCTCCTGGTAGAACGCCTCGCCGTCCTCCTCCACCATAATGAGCGTCGGCTTGGCATCCGCGACGGTGACAGTTGTCTGTGGCTCGGTGTTTTCTTGCGCGGTCGGCGTTGCCGTCGAGCACCCGGTTAGGGACAACACAAGGGCAGCAGTCGTGACAACAAGGGGCGCAAGTACGCGAGATGTAATGTGCATTTAGTAAGGGTAGCCTAACCATACCTTTGCGGGCCATTGAGACGCTCGGCACCGTGCAGGTCTGGACCGATGTTCCGCGGTCTAGTGTCCACAATCCCCTTTTGGAGCTTTGTGGTCATCCGCGGGCTGTCTGAAGGTAGGCGATAGGGACAGGGGGACGAAGACGATCCGGACGACAATCATCCAGGCGAGGGTTGCCAAGGAGCGGTTCTGTGGGGGAGCCCCCGTAGACTAGGGTGTGGATGAATGAGCGACATCCCTGGTTCGAAGAGCATAGTTCCGGTTCCGCGCTGGTGCATTGCTCCCTGGCGGGACCGATTCCCGCTCACTCGCACCTCTGATGGCGGAACTCGACGGGTACCGCCGCATCCTCATCGACCGTCCCGGCCACGACCACTCGCCCGACGTCGCTCGTGACTGGTCCTTCGACGACATGGCCGACAGCGTCGCCGAGGTGCTCGCAACCGCAGCGCCACAGGGAGCGCATTTTCGGATGGAGCGACGGAGCGATCGTCGGACTGACGCTCGCACTGCGCCACCCGCACCTCGTCCGTTCCCTTGTCTTCGGGGGCGCCGTATTTCACCGCGACGGGTGGCTGAACGGCGTGCTCGAAGGCGAACCACCGACCTTTATGGCCGACGCCTACACGGAAGTGTCACCTGACGGCCCCGAGCACTAGCCCGTCGTGGTCGGCAAGGCAAAAAAGCTGCACCGACGCGAACCGGCGCTGACCGTCGCGCAACTGCGCTTCCTCCTCGCGCCGCCTCTTGTCCTCGTCGGCGATGACGACGAGGTGCGCTTCGACCACCTGCTCACCATGCTCGGCGCCGCCCCCGACGCCGAGCTCGCCGTAGTCCCCCGCGCAACACACGGGCTCATCGTGGAAAAGCCCGAACTCGTCGCCCGACCCATCCGAGACTTCCACGCCGACGAGAAGTCCGACGGGCTCGCACCGATACGGCGAGCCGTCCGCTAACTTCCTCTACATCAACAAGCGAGCTTGAAGGGCTGATTGCATGACGCTGAAAACGACGTTGTTCACGTCCCTCGATAATCGTGTGGACGCCTCGAGCGACTGGCAGTTTCCCTGGTTCGACGAGGAGTACTTCGCGGTGTTGTCCGCGATGTGGGGGCAAGCACAAGCGCTGCTCATCGGCGCCAATTCGTTCGCGGGATACGAACAGTTGGCCGACACGTTCCCGGACTCTCCGATGATCGAACTGATCCGGTCCAAGACCACCTACGTGGTGTCCTCGTCTCGGTCATCCAGCACCGTCTTTCCCGACACCCTCTGGCTGCGCGACGCATCACCGAGCACGATCGACGAGATGGAACGCCGACACACGGACGTCCTAATCCTAGGTAGTCCCGCGCTGACAGTGCAGCTTCTCGAAAACGGCAGTCTCAAAGAACTGAATCTCGCAATCATGCCTACCGTCGTCAACGTCGGACGAGGTCTCTACGACTCCGCAACACAACCCCTCACCTTCTCGTCGGCCAGGACGCACACCCTTCGAAACGGAGTCACCATGCTTGACCTCGCCGTATGACCGATCCACGCTGAACTTGTAAATCTCTGACGCGCACCGACGTCGACATCGACCGCGAGGTCATCACCGAGGCCGCGCAGATGGTCGGCTACTGGAACTCGGAAGAAGTGTTCAACCGGATCAACATGGGCGAGGGCTTCACTCCGGCAGCGCTGTTCGACGCGCTGCAAGAGCAGGACACCGCCGATCACATCATCCGCGAGGTCTGGGAGGACGAAGCCGAGGGCGACCGCGACCCGCTCCCCTGTGCCGACGGCCACGGCTCCCGACTCAGCGAGGAAGGAGTACCGAGCCCGCGCCGAGGATCTCGCCCACTACGAAGGTGCGGAGCGGTTCCACTTCGCCCCACGCCGGTCATGGGAGGACTAACCCGGGGCCGCTGACGCGCGGCTCGGATGCCTGGCAATCGGCCGCGGCGAGTTCGGCAGCCGGTCTACGCGACCGGGCGCAGAGTCACCGGCGCCGATGCCGGGTAGGTGAGGGTCGCGGAGCCGTCCTCGAGGACCGACAGCACATACTCGCCCACCCGCGCCACACCATGCGCAGGGACGTCTACCGGGTCTTCCAGAAGCATGCCGCTGCCGTCGAGGTCACGGATCTCGATAGTCGCCTGCGGGTTCCTTCGCGGGCCGAGCTGCGATGCCCGCCCCGTCAGATAGTGCAGACGCGGATCGTCGTGTGTCTCGAAGCTCGCGCGATTCACCCGCCGGGTCTTCCCCTCGGGCGCTCGCAGTTCGTTGGTAACCCCGCTGACCGCCCATGCGCCGACAATCGTTCCCTCAAAGACGGACACGAGGATGCGGACACGCTCCGCCTTGGCTGCGTCCATTGCCCACGCCTCGCTCGCAGCCTCCTGCGGAGAGACCGCAGACCCGCCGGCTCGGCGGAGCGTCTCGTGCTGACGAGGCCAGACGAAGAGGACGAGATCGTTCGGTTCAAATACCCAGGGATATGCGCTCATAGATAGAAGTATCACATAGACGGAACTAACGGGCAATAGATAGAAGTATCCGCCGAGTGGAGTGAAAAGGTTGCGAATCGTCCTCGCATCGCCTAGTGTTGTGCATGTCAGATACACAACATGTCTCAGGAGGACGAGATGACCACCATCCACAAAGCAACCGGAGCGGGCGACTTCATCACGGCGGTCCCGGTGATGCTCGGCTACCGCCCCACCGAGTCGGTCGTCGCGGTGCCGTTCGCTGGCACTCGCACGATCGGCGCCATGCGCTTCGACGTTCCCCCCGTCGAGAACGCCGGCTCGTTCGCCGCGGTGGCGATGGGCCTGCTGTGCAAGGTCGAGAACGCCACCGGCGTCGCTCTGATCGTCTACGGCGAGCGCGAGCAGGCCGAGGCGGTCGGTTCGGCGATCGCCATGCAGGCCGACATGCGCGGGATGCAGATGATCGACCGGCTGTACGTCGCCGGAGACGCCTGGGGCCGCATCGGCGAGGACGGGACCGAGGCTCTGCCGGAGACTCCCGCGCACCTGGCGGCGATGCTGACCGCTTCCGACCAGCGCGCCGGGGCGACGCTCCCCACCGTCGACGAGGCGCTGGCGGCTCAGGTCGCGGAGGCTCTGCCGAGCGACCTGCCGGTGGCGCTGGCGATGGCGGGCGGCGATCTGCTGGACGCGATCGAGCGGGCGCTGTCCTGGGATGGGTCGGATCTCGAGGCGGGCGCGGTGGCGCTGCTGTCGGCGATGCTGAACCGGCCCGCGACGCGCGATATCGCCCTGGTGCAGTGGGCGCACGGTTTCGCCGCCGGTGAGAGCGCGCTGGACGCGCAGATCGGCTGGGAGCAGGGCGAGGAGTACCCGGCGCACCTGGCGCGGGTGATGTGGGGTGAGGGGCCGCGCCCGGACCCGAAGCGCCTGGATGCCGCTCTGACGGCCTGCCGGTACGTCGCGGCCCTCTCGCCCGAGGAGGCGCAGGTAGGGCCGCTGGCGGCCGCCGCGTGGCTGTCCTGGGCGTTGGGGCGCTCCACCCACGCCGACACTTTCGCGCGCCGCGCGCTGGCGATCGACGCTGAGCACGGGCTGTCGCAGATCGTGCGGACGTTCGTGGATGCCGGTCACCTGCCCGAGTTCGCGTTCTCGCGCTGACCTGACCGCCGCACCCTCCCCCGGGAGGGTGCGGCCCTGACCTCACGGAGGACACCATGACCGACCAACTGACGCCCGCCGAGGGCATCACAGTCACCCACTACCGGGGCGTGCGCGACGGCGTGCCGGTGGTGCAGATCGACACCACGCAGACCGCCGGATGGGTGCGTGTGAACCTCAACGACGGCCCGCCCCTGTACGACGGCGACCCCGAGCGGCACGACGCGCCCGGAGCGTTTCGCGGGCCGTCCGCGCCGGACTCGATCCTGGTGCAGGGCGCGCCCGAGTCCTCGCAGCAGATCGCGGATGCCGTGATCGCCGCCGGGTACGGGGACGCCGAGACCTTCGCCCTCGCGCTGCGCGCGCAGCCGATCGACGCCCACAGCGTGCGCGCCCTCATGGCCAAAGCCGCACGCGCAGCGTTCGGCACCCTCACCGTGCAGGTCCGCGACGTCCGGGAGGGCATCGCGAACCTTAACACTGCGGCCGAGGGAGACAGCAACGATGCCGAGCTCGAGGCGGCCCACGACATGATGAACGCCGCCGCATGGCTGGCCGACAGCGTGGACAGCGGCATGCGCTGAACACCCGCGCGGGCACCCGGCAGCAGCAGCGGTGCCCGCGCGAGATCTAGGGTTGCGAATGTCTCACCCCCCTACTAGTGTTATGTATGTCAGATACACAACACGTTCAAAGGGAGGACGATATGACTGACACCATCATGACCGCCCCGGCGACCGGGATCGCGGAGGGTCCGCTGACCTTCCCCGGCACCCCGCCCGTGACCGACCGCCGCGGCGCGTTCGCCGGCGAGCTGGCACGCGCGCACGCCGAGCTGGCCGCGGCGCGCGAGCAGGTCGCCGCGCGCGAGCGCGAGATCGAGCGGTTGCGCACCGCGCAGATCACGGACGGGTCCGACCCCCGCCTGATCGACTTCTGGGACAAAGCGGGTCGGATCGCCGATCACGCCGACTTCTGCCAGGAGTACGACCGGCTCGCCGAGGCGATGAACGGTACCCCGCGATGCCGCGACTGGGAAGTGGAGGCCGAGGTCACCGTGACCGTCCGGGTCACCTACTCCACCAGCGCGACCACCGAGGACGACGCCGACGACAATGCCCGCGAGGGCATCGACTTCGACGCCGTGATCGACGCCTACCGCAACAACGGCGCCGAGAGCCTCGACGTGTCGATCATCAGCACCGAGCGGGTCTAACCCGCCCCTGGCGGGGCCTCACCGCCCCGCCAGGGCCACCCGGCCCGGAAGGAGCCCCACCATGGCTACCGACACCCTCGAGGCGCTGACGGCCGCCGGTGACCTGATGTGCGCCGAGTGCGGCGACCAGGATGCGACCGGCTACGTCGTGACCATCCTCGACACCCGCGACCCCAAGCGCACGCGAACGGAGGTCTGCACCGCCTGTCACAACACCCTCGCCGAGTGACGCGCGCGGGCGACGCTCCCCCGCCGGCGCGTACCGGCCCCGTGTCCGGGAACCCGGCAGCGTCCGGCCTATATGAGCAGCACCCCCATCCCGGTGCTCGCCAATGTCGGCGGCAGGTGCTAGTTTTGTGTATGTCAGATACACAACACAGTAACGAGGAGGAGCCCATGGCCACCGCACAGGTCACCTACCAAACGATCACCACAAGGGTCTATGAGACCGAAGAGGGCCACACGGCCACCGCCAACAACCTGTCCTACCGGATGCAGGATCTCGAAGACTACGGACGACGCGGCTTCACGCTGATCTCCACCGTCACAGCCGCCACCTTCGACGGCACGCTCATCATCGACATCCTCGCCCGCACCGAGATCGAGTAGGCGCAACGGGCGCTCGCCACACCCCGGCGGGCGCCCCACCCCTCGAGCTCGCCCGGCGAGCATCGACCCTGCCCCCGGTAACCGGCCACGCACGCCCGCCCTCGCGCGGGCGTGCCGATCGCCTCGCGGACAGCGTTGCATCCTGCGGCGATGACCGCTTCACAATGTCCCCGCGCTGTGCTACTGTTGTGTATGTCAGATACACAATACGTTCAGCAGGACGATATGAACACCGACACACTCCCTCTCGATTAGTTTTGTGCATGTCAGATACACAACATAAGTCGACGGGGAGATCTCGTCGACACGGCGAGCACTCCCCCGAGTGACACGCGACCGCGAGCCGGCCGGCCTTGACCCCGGCCCGTGGCCGCTCCAACTCGCCGTCCGCGAACGGCCGGGAGACCGGCCTATATGCAGTGAGACCCCGGGAGGTCACCGAATGAAGCTCACCCGCACCGCAGGCGCAGTAGCCGGCGTCGTCGGCGTCGCAGCAGCCGCCGCACTGCTGCTGCCCAACCTCGGCGCCGACGCCGGCACATCCCCCGCACCGCTCCCCGCGTCGACGTCGACGAGCTCGCAGCCGTCGCCTGCAGCCACCGCGACCGAGGACTACTCCCGCCACCTGTTCGGCCCCCGCTGGGCCGACGTCGACCGCAACGGATGCGACACCCGCAACGACATCCTCAGCCGCGATCTCGTCGACGTCAGCTACAAGCCGGGCACCAACGACTGCGTCGTGCTGACCGGCATCCTGCACGACCCGCTCACCGGCGAGACAGTCACCTTCACCCGGACCAGCGAGGGCTACCAGCCCGTGCAGATCGACCACATCATCCCTCTCGCAGTCGCCTGGTCATCGGGAGCCGACTCCTGGACCGCAGAGCAGCGCGAGCAGTTCGCCAACGACCCGGCCAACCTGCAAGCCACCACGGCCAACCAGAGCAAGGGAGACAGCACCCCGAGCCAATGGCTGCCCGCCGGCGACGCCGCCGCCTGCACCTACTCCACCCGCTACCTCGAGGTCGCCGTCGACTACGCCCTCGAGATCTCCGCAGCCGACCGCAGCGCCCTCGATCGCGCACTCACCCGCTGCCCGAGAACTCGATGACCCGCCCCAGGAGACCCGCCATGAACTTCGCCCTCCACCACATACGCATCAGCGACGAGACCGGCACCAACTACACCGACCTGTTCGCCGACCTCGACCTGGACAGCTTCGATCTGCTCGCCGGCGCAGCCGGCCCTCGAGGCGTCGACGCCATGGTCCCCAACGCGCCACACTCGCCGCGCGCCAACGCAGACGGCCCGCTCGGCGCGGTCATCGTCCGATGGATTCAGTCGCGCGTCGACACCCCGGCCGACCGCTACGGCTGGCAATACCTCGACGCCGCCGACATCCATACCATCGCCTATCTCGACGACGCCAGCGGCGAGCTCGAGTTCATCAACATCTTCGGCCACGTCGAGCACGGCCGCCGCGGCTACCGGCTGCGCGCCATCGCCGACGCCCTCGGCCTGCTCATCGAGTACGACCTGCACTGAGAGGACACCACCGATGTCGACCCTCGATCTCCTCACCGACACCTTCCCGCACGGAACCCCGGACGGCTACCGTCTCGGCTGCCGCACCGCGGCCTGCCCCGCCGTCCTCCCCTGCCGCGCAGTGCACACTCGCTACTGCGGCGACTTCACCTTCGCCAAGCTCATCGACGCCGGCGTACCGCTGCCCGAGATCCTCGAGCGGGACGCAGCCGCGAAAGAGGGCATCCGCCAGCGCGACAAGATCGCCGCCCGCGAGGAGCGACGCGCAGCTGCACACCCGAAGGCCGCACGGCCGCGGGCACGCGCGGTCGCCAGGACCACGCCACCCCGCGCCACGACCGCTCCGCCGCGCCAGACGCCGCCGGCGCGGCCGCAGCGACCCCACCCCGGGTACAAGTGGCTCACCCAGGCCACGGAGGCGATCGCGCAGCTGCCTGCAGACCTGCAGACCCGGCGCCGCGAGGATCTTGCGCAGTACCGCCGCGAGCTCGATCAGCACGTCGGCGAGCTCGAGCAGTGGCGACAGAAGCGAGCCGCCGCCCGCGCCCAGCTGACCGCAGCGGCCGCGGCGCTCAAGACCGCCACCATCGCATCCAGCACCGGCCTGTCCGTCAACGGCGCGATCGAGAACGCGCTGAGCGCCGCGACCAACCACCACCAAGCTGCCACCGCGGCGCTCGCGAGCATCGACCAGGAGCGGCCGGCAGCGCCCACCAAGCCGCGCATCCCGCGTCCCCGTCGCGCCCCGCGCGTCACCCAGCCCCGTCAGCTGCAGCCGCACGGCACCAACGCCTGTCGAGCACGCGGCTGCGACCGCCCCGAGTGCATCGAGGCGGGTCGTGAGTATCATCGCCGCTGGATGCGTCAGCGTCGGGCCGAGGGCATCCCGCTCGAGCACCACGGCACCGCCTACGGGTACCAGCTGGGGTGCAAGGACCGCGAGACCTGCCCGTCAGAGACCTCCTGCGCAGACGCCTCCCTCGCCGAAGAGCGGCGCCGGCGCCGTGAAGCCGGCATCACCGAGCAGGCCGCTCGCGTCCCCGCCGAGCCCGTCCGCGAGCGCGTTCGACAGCTAATGGCCGGCGGCATGACCGTCCTGGGCATCGCCGAGAAAGCAGACGTCTCGAAGACCGGCGTGAAGATCCTCCTCTACGGCCGCTCCGGCGCGCGGAAGGGCGAGCTCCTGCGGGAGATCGAAGAATCCAAGGCGCAGCGCATCCTCGCGCTGCAGCCCACCACCGCGGCCTTGGCGATCTCCGCATGATCGCCTCGAGGAAGACCCGACGACCACTCGGCCTAGGGGCTCCGATGCTCACCCGGTAGCATCGGATCTGGGCACCCGTCCGTAGAGCATCCTCTGTTCGCAGTGGTGCCGCCCTCCCAGTTGTGTATCTGACAATCCGCATCTGAGTTGGCTCCGGACGGGTGCCCTTTGTCGTGCTCCGCTCCTGCCGGTTGATTTCGCAAGAAATGTCGAGCGGCTCGTAGAGCCCGCCAATAGGTTCATGAGTGTGTTCACCCCGGCGCTCGACGAGACGCGCAGCAGGCATGACGAGGCCGTGCTGCCGGTCTTGCTGTACTGCGAGGAGCACCTAGAGGAACCGCTGACGCTGGCCGATCTCGCCCAGGTCGCCGGCTTCTCCCCCCACCACTTCCACCGTGTGTTTCGTCACGTCACCGGGGAGCCGCCGAAGGAATACCTGCGGCGGCTACGACTCGAGCGCGCTGTGTACCGGATGAAGGTCAGCCCTGACAACGTGCTTCGGATCGCGCTCGACTCAGGCTTCGCCACCCATGAGACGTTCACGCGAGCGTTCGTGCGCCGATTCGACATCAGCCCATCCGCCTTCCGAGCCGTGCTCAAGGAGTATCGGGCCGTCGTTGACGACATGCTTGCGAGCGAGACGTTCGACGGATTCACGGACGAGACCCCGCTTACGCTCCGCTTCGATATGCAGAAGACGCCGGTCACGGTGGAACGCGCGCCAGCCCGACACCTGCTGTTCGCCCGCCACCACGGATACGAACATCTGGTCGCACCGGGCGAGACGTTCCTGAGCCTCTGGGACGACCTCTTTGCCTTCGCGGATCAGCACGGCATCGAATACTCGCCCGACGTGCTGATCGGCATCACGCATGACGATCCGTACGTGACCGACGAGCCGCGCATCCGATTCGACGCGGGTATTCAGGTCAGCGAACCGCACAGACCGCCGCACCCCTTCGGCTACCGCTGGCTACCGCCGCAGCTGTGCGTCGTTCGTCGCCACTCCGGCGGTCTCGAGCAGATCGCGAGGACCTTCGCCACGATCGGCGTCGACTGGCTCCCCTCCCGCGGGTACGGCCTGGCAACGGCTCCACCGTTCGAGGTCTACTCCTGCGCGCGCTCTGCGGATGGCGGTCGGCAGATCTCGTCCGCGGAGGCATTCGTCCCCCTCGACACAACCGATGAAGGAGCACCATGAAGGGTTTCCAGTTCACAGAACACATCTCACGACCACCGCGAGAAGTCTTCGCAGTGATCTCCGATCCGCGCCAAGCGACCGGCTTCCTCGACAACATCACCAGCAGCGTCAAGCTCACCGAAGGACCGATCGGCGTCGGCACGGCGTTCCGCGAGACCCGCGTGGTTCACGGCAAGGAATCCAGCGCGGATCTGCTCATCACCGAACATAAGCCAGACTCGCTGGTGGGCGTGAGCACAGAGGCCGAGGGCATCACCGTCACCTATCACTACCGCCTCGCCCCAGTCGGGGACGGGACTCGTTTGGAGTGGTCCTGCGAATTGGAGGCCGGGGGGCTGCGGCGGATGATGCTGCCCATGGTGGCGACCATCATGAAGAAGGAGGATGGCGATCACCTGCAGCGCCTGAAGACCTATATCGAGTCCCGACGGTTCGAGACCGCATGACCGGCAGCGCACCTGCGATGTCCCCGTCCGACTTGCCGGTCGAAGTCGCGCTCGATCGCGCCACCGGCGCCCGTCGCGAAGAGGCGAACGAACTGCTTCAACTGCTCGCCGGCGTGACAGGTGAGGAGCCCGTCGTGTGGGCCGGCCGCATCGTCGGATACGGCGAGCACGAGTTCGAATACCCCAGCGGCCACTCCGGCATCGCTCCCGAGCTCGCTTTCGCTTCCGGGACGCGCGAGCACACCTTCTACCTGGTCGAAGACTTCGCCACCCGATGGCCAGGTCTCCTGCAGGAGCTCGGAAAGCATCGCGCCAGCAAGGGCTGCCTGTACATCACCAGGCTGTCGGGCGTGGATCGCGACATCTTGACGTCGCTACTCGAGCGTTCGCTAAGCGAGGTACGCGCCGGGCGCAGCTGAACGGCGCAGTGCTCAGTCGTCGTCGCCGATCGCGATGAACTGGAACTCTGGGTGCCGGCGCCGGGCCGATGCCAACAGAGCGTCCATATCGCCGGTCGCCGAGTGGGTACGCACGGTCAGTTTCTCGCCGTAGAGCCGGTAAGTCGCCAGCGCCATATCGAGCAGCCGCGTGCCGACCCCCTTGCCGCGCCACGCTTCGTCGACCTCGACGTGCTCGAGGTAGAGATCCTGGTCGTCGATCCAGCGCATGACGAGCGTCCCGTGCGTCACCCCGGCGCCGTCCTCTTCCCAGCACGCGACCCGTGAGGGTTCCTTCCGCGCCTGCATCACCACGTACTCATCCATGCCGATCTCCCTCTCAGTGAAGTGTCTTCACTTATGAATATCGGCCGGACGGCGCGCGGCTATTGGTCTGCGCGCCCGTGGCAGGAAGTCGTCAGTCGCGGTCCCAGTCATCGCTCCCGACAGCGTTGTCCGCGTACTCCCGCAGATCGTCGTCGACCTGACGCTTGTGCGCGTCGTCGAGCTGCTCATACAGGGCCTTGAACTCGTCTTCGTCCAACGTGTCGACGTTCTCGCCCAGCTGCGCCACGATGCCATCCTGCTCGTCGTCGCTCAGTTGGCCTGGCGCCGGCATTGTGGGCAGTGACGCCAACCCCACGAGGGTCGGGAACGGTGCGACGTTCAACATCTCCGGCAGGGTGGCGAGAGTGAACACCCTCCCCTCTGTGTCGCGGATGACCGGGCCGAGCGTGTCGTTGACCCGACTCCATCCCAGACCCGCGAGGACCGCGAGCAGAGGAACACCGCCCAGACGAATTGCTTCGGCGCGGAGACGCTCGAACCGCAGGGCCTTGTCACGGGCCGTTCCGCCGTCGTTGACGAGCTTGCATTCGAGCATGCCGCGGAGCGCTCCCGAGTCGTCGAAGACGACGAAATCGGGGGCCGGCTGCACTGTGATCTCGAACCGCTTTGCGATGTCGGCCTGGTTATGGCTTCCCGTGCGGATGTACGGAACCCCGTTCTCGACAAAAAGCTCTTCTACGGCATCCTCGAGGAGGTTCCCTCGTGGCGTCGACGTGGCGTCGAGCAGCTGCCTGAATGCGCCGCCGTAGTGACGCTGGTGGAGGAAGGCGTCGTACGGCACCCCATCTTGAGCCAGGCCTCTGACGGTCTCCCAACCGTTCGCTGTGTCGTATTTCTCCTGCTTCCGGTGGAGATCGCCTGGCGGGTCTCCGAAGAGACTCCCATCCATCACCTGCATCACCGTGCGTGCGACCAGCATCGCTTGATCAGCGGTAACGGCGGTGCCGTTCCGCTCCATAGCGTCGACCTTGCCCGGGCTCACCGCGGGGATGCCCAGGGGTTGGGCCACCAGCTGAGTCGACTGAGCGAACTCCTTGCCCGTGAGCCCGAGGATCGTTCGGAACGCCAGTAGGCACCGAGGATCGTCTTCGACTGCGGACGCGATCGAGGCCTCAGAGACGTCGGTGAAGCCGGCGGTTGCTTCAGCAGCTACCCGATAGGCGGATCGGAACGCGGGCAACTCGTAGAACTCGACCGAATGCACATAGGCGAAGTCGGGCGCCAGGTGCGGGACGTACGCCTCCCGCGCGACCCGCGCGTAGATCTCCTGAAACTGTGCGGTTCCGTGGTTCTGGCTCACGAGACGGATCTGAGCGACACGCTGATCCCACGACGTCGCGTCGATGATCCGCCGAACGGTTTCGTCGACGGTGGGCATCAGCTACCCGCAGCCAACCGGCCGGGCACATCATCGGCCAGGCCAGCGGCGATCCGTCGCCGGGCTTCCATCACGAACTCTTCGTGCAACTCAAGCCCGCCGGCCTGGCGCCCATGGCGCCGAGCGACAACAGTCGTCGTCCCCCCACCGGCGAACGGGTCGATCACGACCCCACCCGCCGGGCTCATCGCCTTCACGAAGAACTCAGCCAGCCCCTCGGGCATCGGCGCGGTGTGTGCGACGCCTCGGTGCTGGTTGTATGTCTGGCTCACCGCGATGACGTTGCCGGGATCTGCCCCGCCGTGCCGGTAGGTCGAAACCCGGTCTCGCCCGAAGCCGGCCTCGGTGTTCCGCCGTCCGTTGGTGTCGAGCTTTCGCCGCTCGATCTCGTCGGGTGTTGTCTTGTAGGGCACACGCACAGCATTGAGGTCGAAGTACGGCTTCGTTCCGCGTGCGAAGTGGAAGACGTGCTCGAATGCGTCCTTGGTTCGCGGGCCGAACTTGCCGGGAATCGCATTGGGTTTCTGCCAGATGTACTCCTCCACCCAACGCCAACCCATGTTCTGCAGCGCAATCACCAGCTGAAAGACGTACGGGTGACGCTGCCCCCGCAGCGGGCCATCTTTGGCAACTCGGTTCTTGATGTTGATCACGAGAGAACCGGTGTCGGATGCCGCGTCATACATCGCGCGGGCGAAAGGCAGGAACCACTCCACGTATCGATCGGGGTGAATCCGGCTGTAGGCACGCTGATCTGCGTACGGCGGTGACGTGAAGAATAGGTCGACGCTCTTGCTGGGCAGCTTCGGCAGCCAGAGCGAGGAATCGCCCCAGGTCACACCCTCGTCGAGAAGCTGCGCGAGCACCGCCGATGGATCGTTCGGGATTGGCGGCTCGCGGCGAGGGACAGCTTGAAGGTGCATTCCACAACGTTATCGGGGGGTGCTGACGGGGGCAGGGCGGCGCGGCCGACGTCACAGGACTACGGGGAAGGTGAGCGATGCGGGGCTTGACGTCTCGCCGACGCGGGCATATTGTTATGCATGTCAGATACACAACTAATAGTTGGAGGTACTTGCCATGCGCGCGCTTCCCGTCCCCCAGGACGTTGTCGACCTGTTGGTCACCGCGATCCTGATCAGCAGCACCGACATCACCCAGTCGCCCGCGCGGGTGCCCATCGTCACCCCCGGCCGCTCCCCCGCCGCAGTCCTTGCCGACGCTGATCGCCTCGGGCAGCAGCTGTGGGACGAGAACTACGCCAGCGTCAGCTTCGCGAACCGTTGCAGCCTGCCGGCCCCCCGCTACGAGTGGCGTCCTGTCGCGGAGCTCATGGGCGACCGCGTCGAGATCGAGCAGATCCTGCAGATCGAACGGTGCCGGCTGTACATGGAGGAGGTCTCTTGCCATCACCCCGGCTGGGACGATTCCACCGCGAACCGGCAGCTGGGCCGCCTCGAGCAGAGCATCGCTGCGCGCCTGTACTTCCACCCGCGCGAGACCTCGCCCGAGGAGGCCGGCGTGGTGGAGTACGTCGGACTCAGCCGCGCCGTCGACGAGTGGACGCGAGAGATCGGGTTCCGCTCGACGCTGACCGTGGCCGCGGCCGCGAAGGCGCTGGACGTGGGTGACCGATGACTCTCGCAACCTCGCGCAAGCACGCGGAGATCCCCGCCGAGATCCTCACTCGGCTGCGCCGGGTGCTCCTGGGTCTGCTCACGATCGGTCTCGCGGTCGGCGCCGGCTGGCTCGGCATCCTCCTCGCCGATCACATCGGCAAGATTCTGCTGTCCGCGGTGGCCGTCGTGCTGCTCTGGGTGCTCGTGGTCAGCGTGATCGACTTCTTCCGCAGCAGCTGAGCTGGCCATGCCCGCCTACAGGGTCACCTGGACGCAGCAGGCGACCGCTACCGCGACCGTCGATGTCGAGCTCGGAGATCTCGCGCGGTGGGCGATCGCAACCGGCGTCGTCCGCTCCGGACCTGACCCAGGTGCGCCGGACGCGGACGCGCTGCGGCGATCGCTAGAGCGCAACGCCCATCTGCGCGACGCGGCGCTGCGGCTCTACGCGACCCGGCAGCTGCCCGGACACAGCTGAGGGGCGCCCCACGCGGGGACGCCCCTCAGCTGCTCGATGCTCACGCCAGGCGTGCGGCGAGCTCGTCGATCTTGTCCGGCCGGAAACCGGACCAGTGGTTCTCGTCCGTGATCACGACCGGCGCCTGCAGGTAGCCGAGCGACTTCACCTGCTCGAGCGCAGCCGGGTCTTCCGACAGATCGAGCACGTCATACTCGATGCCCTTCGAGTCCAGCGCGCGATAGGTCGCGGTGCATTGGACGCACGCGGGCTTGGTGTACACCGTGACAGCCATGTGCCTCATCCTCCTCTCTTGGTCTCGGTAGTTTGCGGGTCGGGTCAGACACGTTCGCTGCGGCGCCGGCGGAGCCAGACGACGATGGCCACCAGGGCGACGATCAGGCCCGCGGCCACGACGATCTGCGGCCACCCGAACCCGATGCCGTCGATGAACGGGATGACGACTTCGGCGCCCTGGGCGAGCAGGTGGTGCTGCACCATCCAGTCGCGCACCGGGTTGAGGAGCACACCGAACGAGAACATGCCCGTGGCCATGCCTCCGCACAGCATGAACATCAGCGTCAGCAGGTCGTCTTCGTTCTCGGCAGCTGACTGCGTCATGACCACCACACCGCCTCGGGCGTGGGCGACGGTGCGTCCGGGTAGGAGATCTCGTGGGCGCGGTCTTCGAGGACGCCGGCGTACTCGTCGGCGAACTGCTCTGCGCATTCGGGCGTCGCGCCCTCGGCGATCGCGAACGCGGATGCCTGCGCTCGAGCGAGCTCGGCGCGGTCCTTCGTGCTGTGCATTGTTTCCTCCTCTTCGATCACGCGGCGATGGGGCGGTGGTAGGTGAGTACTTCGTTGTCCGAGACGGTCATCAGGCCCTCGTCGCCGGAGTCGAGCTCGCGGTACTCGATCGCCATGGCGTCTTCGTCGACGATGTCCGGCTCGACCGACTCCACGACGACCCAGATCCCGAGGGTGGAGTCGGAGAGCACCAGGTCGCCGGCGGTGAGGTCCGCTGCGATCCCTTCGGAGATCTCGCCGTAGCCTTCGTCGTCGTCTGCGGCCACGGTGGCGTCGTCGTCGGTGTCGAGCGGGTCCGGCTCGAATCGGACGTTGCCGGCCTTGCGGGCGCCGAGGGCGACGACGTTGCTCGGGAGGGGTGCGGGGATCTCCGGCGCCGGCGCCGGCGTCTCGACACCGTCGAACAGGGTGATGCGGGTGGTTGCCCAGTCGTTGTAGGTCGGCTCGAGCTCTTCGTCCTCGTCGATGAGCGGCCGCGGCTCCGCGATCGTCTTGCGGGGGTGGTCGGTCTCGAGCGGGGTGAGGGTGCGCAGGTGCTCCCAGTCCTGCTCGTCGGATTTGTCGAGCTTGGCCGGGTCGGGCGTGTAGAAGGTCTGCACTTCCACCGGCAGGGATTCGGCGCTCAGGGTCACACCGCGGCCGCGCCTGTTGCGGGGCAGCGCCACGCCGATCGCTGGGGAGTCCCACATCATCATTGCGCCTTGGGGAGAGAGCCGGCCGAGGGAGAGGCGGGCGCCGAAGTTGTCGCGCATTTCACCGCCGAGGAACTCCACGTCGGGACGCTGGATGCCTAGCAGCATGTGGATCTTGGCGCTGCGCGCGAGGCGGGCCAGGTCGGAGAGGAGCTCGAGCACCGGGGCTTGGGTGGGACCGCCCTTCGGCTTGACCGTCTTGTACCAGCGCTGCACGCGCGCCTTGAAGGTGGCGTACTCGTCGATGATCAGCGCGAGCGGCTCGAAGTCCTCGAGCCGGGCGGTGCCCTCCTCGAGTTGGGTGTATCGCCGCTCCATGAGCTCGTGGGCAGCGTGCAGCATCCGCACCTGGTGCTCGACTCGGGCCGCGACGAGCTCCACGTTCGACCAGGTGCGGAACCCGGCGAACTCGATGCGCTTCCCGTCGAGCACCCAGACCCGCCAGCGGGCCTGTGCCAGGTGGGTGAGCACCGTGTGTTGGAACGAGGTCTTGCCGGAGCCGGTGCCACCGATGACGAGCATGTGCGGTGAGACCGAGGGCTGCCACGTCTGCACGGTCCCGTCTTCGTCGACGCCGATCGGGATCTTGAACGCCTTGTACTCGGCGTGCGTCAGCTGCTTGGTCGACGGGGCCGGTTCGTGAAGCACCATGTCGGGCATCGGGGGGCGGATCGCGAAGGTGACCTCATCGCCCTCGAGATCCCAGTGCGCGCGCCACCGGCCCGGCAGCATCGAGGAGATCACCTTCTCGATCTGCATCCGACGCGCGGGGATCGCCAGCCGCGGCCCCATGTCGTGCTTTACCTTCATCTTGCGCACGTCGTTGGAGTCGGGGTCGATGGTGACCTCGACCTTGGCGCTCTCCCCGAGCAGCAGCTTCGCGACCTGCTCGGCGCGCAGCTGCTCACGAGAGACCGGGGTTGTCGGCGGTGCGAGCTCGAGCACGAGCAGGCACCGGCGAGGGACGTGCTTGAGCACGCGGTACTCCTCACCGATGCGGCGAGAGAACGACGTGACGATCTGATCGACGAACCGCGCATCCCGGTCGTCGACGTGGGAGGCGTATCGGATGGTCACCTTCCGTGGGACGCCGACCCAGCCGCGGGTCCATTTCACGGCGCGCACCAGATCGCGCGAGGGGCGCTGCGCACCCAGGGACGGCAGCACCGCCTCGATGCCCGGATCGAGGCGGCTCTGCTTCTGATAGGTGCGGATGCCGGACGCGATTGATGCGGTCGCGATCACCACCGCGGCGACCCACACCCACGCGATCGCGTCGGTGAAGCGCGCCTGCATGTTGATCCCGGTCAACACCACCGCGGCCGCCAGCACCCCCAGCGCGGGGAAGATCCCCGTCACCTGTCGACGCGGCAGAACTCCCAGCGGTGCGATCGGGGCGGCCTGCGGGCGGGCCGGTGGCCGAGCAACTCGAGTCGCCATCGGATGCCTCCTGAACTGGGCCGCGCCGGTCGCGGCCCTCTGCGTCATATAGGCCGCGAGATCCTCTCTTCGCGGACACACAGGGCACGATCGGATCGCCTCGGCCGGCGCTTCGGATGCGCGGATCGCGATGTGCCGGGAGGTATTGCGGGAGTAGTGCCGCAGCACCTTCCCGCACATCGGCGCAATATCGACGCCACCATGGCGCTTGACACCAGTGGTAGGCTTGCCCCGCGTAGCTGAAGCGGAGTCAGAAGCGGAGCGGGGCAAACCCCCACCGCCGTAAGGAATATCCAGTCCGCAATATCCCCGCAGCATCACCGCATGAGTGGCGCTATCTCGTCAGCGACCTGGCCGGCACATTACCCCGCACATCGACGTCGGGCGCTCCGCGAGATCCCCGGCCGGTTCTGTCAGGCCTGGTCTGAGCCCTCGCCGCGGCGGGTCTCCCACTCGCGACGCATCCACTCCCCCTGCCTCACCGCGGCGATCTTGCTGACCCCCCGTGCCGAGTCGGGCGCCGGCGGGAATGCGGCGCCGTCGTTGTGCCGCTGCTCGAGCTCGGCGGCCGCGGCGAGGAAGAGCTTCTCCACGACGGAGGACAGCGTCGGCGCGTGGTCGTCACGGAGCGCCCACCAGGTTGCCTTGAGGCGGGCGTGCAGGTCGGCGGGCAGGTAGTACGCGACGAGGCGATGTCCAGCCGAAGCGAGGCCGCGCGGCCCTTGCGCGCCATGCGGGGCGGGCGGAAACGGGCGGCCGTCGTTGTGCTCGAGCTCGGCCTTCGTGACGTACTCGAGGAAGATCCCCTCGACCAGCGCGGAGAGGGTGGGGGCGCCGTCCGGGCAGTCGCGGGTCGCCCACCAGGCAGCCTTGAGCCGCGCGTGCAGCGCTGCGGGTAGGTAGTACGAAACAGATCGGTATCCGGTCGCCGTCGTGCGAGCGGCGCTGGGGGATACCTCCTGATCGTCGACGTGGGGGGCGTCTCGATCGGTCACAAATCACCCGTCTGGAAATGGGTTGAACAGTGCCCGCTTCGGGTGCGGACGTCTGGTCAGCTTACCGGCCCGGTTTTCCAGACGTCAGGGGCCGGCTCGTGCGCTACTTGCAGGTGCCGACCGGGCAGAGCTCGACGCCCCACAGCGCGAAGAAGTCTTCCGGGTTGACGAAGTTCTGATGCTCGGGGAGGGTCGCCGGCCGCGGCAGGCGGGTGTCGTTCTGGGAGAGGATCAACTGCGCGACCTGGGGGTTGGTGTTGTTCGCGACGTTGATCCGCAGATCCAGGTGACACCCACTCGAGGGCGGGGCGTTACCCGTCACACCGATCTGCTGCCCGGCTTCGACGGTGTCGCCGACGTCGACGAGGTGCTGCGACTTGTACATGTGCAGGTAGGAGACCACGTACCCGTCCGGGTGCTCGATCGACAGCCAGAGGGCGCTTGAGAGGACGACCTTGCCGGGCAGGATCGCGTAGACGGGGTCTCCGCATGGGTCCGGCCACCGCTGCAGGTCGACCGCGGCATGCCAGGTGGAGGCGCCGGGGACGCCGGTGTCGCGGGGTCCGTAGCCGCTGGTCATGTTGTAGTCGGAGTGCAGGGGCAGCTGGATCTCGCCGCTGATCGTGCCGGTGCACCCGCCGCCGCTGATGCCCTCACCGAGGGTGGCGATCAGGTGGTCGGCGGCGGGCTCCCACTTGTCGTATGCGTCGGGGTAGGCGCTGACCTGTACCGTCTGGGCGGCGACGCCCGGCGCCATGGCCTCCCACCCGTTGATGTCGAGCAGACCTCGCGGAAAGCCGGCGTTGGGGGCGTTGGGGCCTCCGAAGAACGCCTTGATGGAGTAGTCGAGATCCATGAGCTCGGCAACGGTGCCCCACCCGGAGACTCGCTGCTGGAACGGGTTCACGCTGTCGTGGTCGCTGCCGACCGCGTCGTGCGGGTACGACAGCGATTCGGGGACCGAGGAGTTGGCGTACATGCGCAGCACGGACTCCTGTAGCGCGGTCATCAGCGCGATCTTGAGCCCCTTGTCGGAGACGCCGAGGTTGCGGCCGACCGTGATGATGCGGGTGGCGATCGCCACCTGCTTCTCATTGAGCGTGATGGTGCCGCCACGGCCGTTCGCGATCTCGACGGACTGGGGCGCCGCAGCCGCCGGCGAAGCCGCGCCCGCAGCGGAACTCCCCCAGTTCGTCGACGACGCCGGCGGCGCCGCCGCTGAGCTCGTCGACGAAGGGGGCGGGGTCGGTCTCGTCGACGTCTGCTCACCCCACGACGTGGTGGACGAGGACGACGAGGCTGGCACACACCCGGACCCGCCCGATCCCAGTGCGCCGGCGGAGGAGGCGATCACGCCCATGAACAGGGCGAGGAACCCGCCGGCGACCATCGCGAAGACCAGGCCGACGATGCAGAGGATCGCGGTGACCCTCTTGAACGGCGACCGGCCCTCCTCCTCGTCCATGGTCAGATCGGTCATCAGCGGGCGAGCTCCCGGGGACGGTAGGCCTCAAGCTGGCGACGCCGCTCGAGCGCGCGGGCGGACGGCTGCTGGGTCGGGCGGGGCGGTAGCGAAGAAATGTCCTGCGCCGGCGTCGCCGCTTTCCTGTGGGCGGTGGCCACTCCCTGCGCGTCGACCTCGATACGGCTGGCGCGGGTCTCGGCGACCTTGACGACCTTGAGCTCGCCGGCGTCGACGACGGGAGGCGTCACGCGCCGCGTGGTGGCCGTGGCTGCAGCGGACGCGGCTTTGGTTGCGGTCTTGCGGGCCACGCCCTTGCCGACGACGACGGCGCCGGCCGCTACCGCGCCTGGGACTCCCCCGCTGGCGGCGCCCCGGGCAACGGTGGTGGCCCCCTGGGCGACGGTGGTCGCCTTCGAGGCCGCTCCGAGCGCCGTAAGGGCCGTAGCGGGACCGACGGCGGGTCCACGGGTGCCGGATGGCCCTCTGCCGCCTCCTGCGCCGCCCTGGGGGCCGGAGCCGGGGTCGCGGACCTGGGTGAGCGTCACCGGCTCTGCGGGGGGCGCGGCGGGCTTCTGCGGCAGCGCCGCAGCGCTCGGGGTGGAGGGCCGGCGCTTGATCAGATCCTTCGCGGTGTTGGCCATACTCGCGATCGCGCTCATCTTGAGCAGCGCGTTGGAGTCCTTCGGGCCGGGCTGCGTCCCGAGCCCGAGCTTGTTCAGGTGGCCGGCGACGCCGCGGCCGGCGCGGAGGGTTGCGCGCCGGGCACGCCACACCAGGACGATGACGATGATCAGAAAGATGATCAGGAACACCATCCGCAGCTGGTGCGGGAGGAACCCGGTCTGCCCCATGATCCAGGTCGTCAGCTTGAGGTAGAGCGCCATCACGACTGTCATCACCGCGAGGCTGATCGCGCCCATGTAGGTGTCGGAGATCGCCTTCCACAGCGGCTCGCGGTTGACCGGGAGGATGCACAGGTACACCAGCAGCATCGACTTGATCGCGGCGACGAGGAAGAACACGACGGCGACCATCATCAGCGCCGCGATCACCATCCCGAACACGAACATCACGGTGACGCCGCCGCCGGCGACCATGGCGTTGAGGATGTTCATGCCGCCCGGGTTGTCGTGGGCGAACCGAGCCGCTTCGGGGGCGCAGTCGCGCAGCGCCGTCTGTGGTTCACCGGACTGGATGAAGGTGTCGAAGATGCCTTGGCAGTTATCCGGCAGCACCTGCGCGTAGGAGATCACCTGGTACGGGATGCGCACGAAGATGTCCATCAGCGTCGCGTTGACCGCGGTCGACAGGGTGCCGTCGCTGCTTTGCGCGTCCGGGTCCACGACGATCGAGTTGGCTAGCTGGCTGCCGAAGTCCTGCGCGTTATCCAGCACCCCGCCGGTGGCGGTGAGGGTGGCGACGGGGTTGGCGAGCACCCCGACCGCGAGGACGGCGAGGACGGCGGAGACGAGCATTTCCCAGAGTCCGCCCGAGACGCGGCCGACGTAGAGGGCGATGCCTCCCACCAGGGCGCTGATCATCAGCGCGAACGGAATCCAGTTGATCGTGCCCAGCTGGGTCTGCACCCACACCGCGAGGGTGTTGAACGGGGTGGCAAGCCACGCGACCCACTCGAAGCTGAGCAGGAAATCGAACAGCCAGAGGATGACGCCGGTGGCGAAGTACTGCGCGGACCACAGCATCTGCACGACGAAGTTGGTCATCACCTTGCCGGGGCTGAACACGTCGCCGGCGTCGATGTCGATGGTGCCGTACTTGGAGAACGGGTTGCCGTGGCTGTCGGTGTAGTCGACGCTCTCCGGGAGGAACCCCACCGCGTGCGCGGTCTGGGCGTTGATGAAGGTGAGGTAGCTGATGAGCGCGAGGGTGGCGAGGGTGCGAGCCCAGCGCGGGTGCTGGTGCGCCCAGATCCGCGCGCGCCAGGCCCACCCGCCCATCGTGCGGAAGGCGTCGGCGTAGAAGGTGATCATGAGATCTCCACCGGGGACGAGGGCGTGGACAGCACCGCCTGTCGGCGCTCGGCGCGGGCGGGCAAGGTCTTGCGGAACTTCCCGTAGCGGCCGCGCACGTCTCGCATCAGCCCTTCACCGCGTCGCTCGAGCGGCACCTTGCGGTCGGGGCCGATCGGGCTCAGGTCGGTCATGACCTCGCGGGTGAGCTCCGGGGAGACCGGGAGGCCGAGCCATTCGACGGCGCGCTTGGCGAGGGTCTCGTCGCGCTGACGCATGACGAAGCGGATGGGGATCAGTCCTCGCGTGACCTCGTCACCGAAGTCGTGCGGGTCGTGCGAGCCGACCGCGGCCGCGGCGGCGTGCTTGCGGCCGTCGCGGAAGAACGTCTGCAGTTCGGCCTGACCGTCGCGGGACGCGCTGATGTGGTGGGTCTCGTCGAAGATGGCCAGCGCGAAGCGGTGCCGGTCCATGAAGCAGACCTCGCGGGTCAGCTGGGCGAGCATGGCGTACATCGCGCGGCCGACGATCTTCTCGATCGGCATCTGCTTGAACAGGTGCTCGTTCTCGACCTCGGCCCGGTCGGGGAGGCTGAGCCCGTGGGTGGTGAACACGACCGCGTCGACGGCGTTGAGATCCAGCGGGGGAAGCGAATCGTCGAAGAGGACGGCGCCGAAGTCCTTGGTGGCCACGACACGGATCAGGCCGAGAAGATCGGCGGCCACCGGGTTCTGCTCTCCCAGCTGGCGCAGGTGCTCGACGAGGGCGCTGAGGCTGGTGATGCGGTGCGCCTCCATGTACTCCGCCTCGAGCAGCCCGGACAGCTGCACACCGCGGGTGTCCATGGTCTGGATGCCGAGCATCAGCGAGAACAGCGACTGCACCATCCGGGCGCCCTTGCGGGGTCCGAGCACCCGCAGCGGGTCCAGCGACCACTGCGGCTCGAGCATGTCGATGATGCGGGTGGAGGTTCCCGGCAGCGACTCGGCGAAGGTGGCGTACTCGCGTGCCGCCGTGCGGTCCAGCGCGACGATCAGCCCGCCGCGATCGAGGACGTCGCCGGCGATGGTCTTGAGCAGGACGCTCTTGCCGGCGCCGAGCTCGGCGACCACTCCGAAGCTGCCGGAGGAGTCGGCCTGGATGTTGCCGAACAGGTCGATGAGGATCGGGGTGCGTCGGCCGGTGGTGATGTTGTCGCCGAGGCGGATGCCGCGGTCATCGCCGAGGGAGCAGGTGACGACGGGCAGCCCGGACGCGAACTCTCGGCCGGTGGTGATCTGGGACAGGTCGCGGACGATCTTGGAGGTCGGCACTCCCGCCTGCATCGACCACCACAGATCCTCCTGGGCGCCCAGGGGCGCTTCGAGGAGGAAGTCGGAGGCCTTGTAGTCGGCGGCGATGTAGCGGGCGCGGGCCAGCGCGGTGTCGAGGTCGGGGCCGCCGACCGCGTAGATCACGGTGGCCTGGACCTCGACCTCCTTGTCGCTGGCGTTGAGGGAGGCGTGGTACGCCGCGAGGGTTTCCGCGACCTGTGCGAGATCTGAGCCGCTGCCGGTGATGGCCAGGGTGCCGGACTGCTGGTCGACCTGATCCAGCAGCTGCTCCTCGGCGCGCTTGTTGCGGCGCTTGACGGCGTCGGCGCTGATCACGGTGAGGCGGATCGCCCAGTCGACGTCGAGCTCGTACTGCTCCACGCGGGAGATCCATTCGACACCGGGCATCAGCCATCCGCCCTTGGGGCCGCCGACGATGGCCTGCATCACCTGGTAGCTGGGCTGGTCGGCGTGGGGGCTCTGCACCTTGAGGTAGCGGCGGTTGAACGGCAGGAAGCGCTTGAGCTCGGTCGGCGACAGGTCGGACTGGCCGCCCTCGTCGACCCAGGGGTTGGGCATCGCGGTCGGCAGCTGCGTGGCGGGAACCTCGGCGATACCGACGTCGGTGGACTCGGGGACGGCGCCGTCGATGTCCAGCCCGCGGTGCTGGGAGTGCAGCGCCATCCACACGTACTCCGCGACGGTGGCGGGGCGGGCGTAGAAGTCCGCGGGGATGCGGTTCTCGATCTCCTGCGCGGCGGCCATGGCCGCCGCGATCTCGGAGTCGGCGGGTGTGGTGCGCGGCAGTGCCAGCTGCTCACGGAACTGCTCGAGGCCGGCGCGCCATGCCGCCTGTGAGCGGGTACGCCAGTTGCCGGCGGACAGGGGCACGGAGAGCCAGTAGGCGCGCTCCCCTAGTGCGATCTCCTCGAGCGAGTCGAGGGTGAGGGCGCATTCCTCGGCCCATTCGGGGTGCTGACGGATGTCGACGCCCGCGAGCATCTTGTCGACGATGTCGACGGGGTCGCTCGTCGCGCACAGCCCGATCAGCAGCGCCTCACCGCGGAGGGACTGGAAGAGGGCCTGGTGCTGGCCGAGCACCAGCTGCCGGAGCTCGTCGGTGCCGTAGCCGTGCGGGAGGCCCTGCAGACGCCAGGTGGCCCAGATCGTGCCGGTGCGGGTCCACATCAGGTGTCCGGCGAAAGAGGCGGCGGGAATGCGCATGAGACGTGCTCCTAGGTGTTGTTCTTGGCCTGCTGCAGCAGACGCTCGACGGCGCTGACCGGGGTGTGGGACTTCGCCGAGACCGCCGGTGCGGACACGGGCCGCTGCGCGGGCCGGGCGGGCTGCGCTGAGGGTGGCGCGAGGGGGGTGTCCTCGGCCGTGGTGCTCTGGGGTTCCGTCACGGGGAGAGGCATCCGGGTCGAGCCGATCGCCTGGTGCGGACGCGCGAGGCGGATCGAGCGGGCCTGATACCTCCCCCCGTGCGGCTTGAACATCGCTGCGACCGCGCCGACGAAGGCAAGGACGAGGTTGCGGCGTGTCATCGGGATGAGCCCGACGAGCCAGGTCACGCCCCAGGCGACACCGACCGTGATAGCCAGGTCGAGGAGAGTGGCACCCGTGCTCCACAGGGTGCGCGTTGCGAGCAGCCCCATGAGCGCTACACCGCCGAAGCCGACCTGGGTGAGCGTGTACGGCCCACCCGGGATCCGAGACCCATCGGTCATCCGACCGATCATCTTCGGGAATCGGCGCGACCGCGTGTAGAAGCGGGCGATCTCCTCCTTGGCCATGGTCAGGCAGCCAGGTCGTGACCGGAGACGTCGGTGATGGCGGCGGCGTTCGTCTCCTGGTTGATGGTCTGCGAGAACCAGCCGAGGCCGTTCATCGTGACCGCCCAGATGACGAACCCGGCGACCAGGGACGTGACCAGGAGCTTGCCCCAGGCCAGCCGGGTGACGATCGCCACGACGACGACCAGGACGATCGAGGCGAGCAGCGCGAACGCCTGGACGACGCCGGTCCACGTCGAGAACAGGTTGTTGAGGTAGTCGGAGAGTGCCATTGCAGTGGTTTCCTTTCGGTGTGTCCCGGGCTATCGAGACGGGTGGGGTGTGGGGTCAGCGCCGGGGGTGGCGCTTTCCAGCGGGGCGAGATCGACGGATGTCGTCTCCCAACGCCCGTCGCGCGCGGTGAGCGTGAGGGCGTAGGTCGTGGTCAGCCGCTGGTCGCTGGCGCTCGCTACCTCCGCGGTCGCGAGGACGTGCACCACCGATCCCGTGCTGGGGGTGTCGCTCGGCTCGACGTCGCTCTTGACGTCGGTGACCGTGATGGTCATGTACGGCGCCGGCGTGATCGCGGAGATCTCCGAGCCCGGCGAGACGTAGCGGCTGATGTCGCCGGAGCCGGCGAGGTACGCCGCCAGGAACGCTTCGACCGTCTCGCGGGCGCTCGAGGTCTGCAGCACCGTCTGGCCGTAGGCCAAGCGCACCGCGCTGTCCTCTTTCGCGGGGGCGGCGACCGGGGCCGGCAGACCCACCACCGACATCCCGGCGTCTGTGACGCGGACGGTGACGGCGAAGTAGCGGCGAGGCCAGATCATCGCGCCGCTCTCGCCCTCCATGTCGAACTCTTCGACGTTGGCCGCGACGACCACGCTCAGCAGATCCGACTCGTCAGACTTCGCCACCGACACAACAGCGAGGTCGCGGTACTTCCACGAAGTCGCCGACAGCTGCCCCACCGCGGCCGGGTTGATGTAGGTCGCGAGCGTGCCTTCGTTCTCTCGCGACGCCCCCAGCCACGCCGCGACGAAGGCTGCGCCGTACTCCCCCGCCGCCTGCTGCTGAGCGGTCAGCGGGGCGTCGACAGTGACCTGCGCGATCGCCGGGCGGGACTGCCCGTTGACTGCCACAGTGACCAGCGCGAGAGGGCCACAGGCGACCGCGACGATGAGGGCTCCGGTGACAGCCTTCTGCCCGAACGCCCGCCCGGCGGTCCACTCACTCCCCTGCCCGCGGGTGGCCTTCGGCGTCTTCGCCGACTTGGTTTCCTTCGCCTTGCGCAGCGCCATCATGCACCCCCGCTCAGCTGAATTCCGGCCACTCGCATCGCCGCCGGAACGGCCGCGCGCAGCTCAGCAAGTGCCGCCTCGACACCCCCATAGGTGCCCGTGTCGAACGGGCGATCCAGGGTCTGAGCGACTGCGTCCTCGAAGTCCTGAGTCGCACGGATGGCGCGCGCGGCGTCGGGCTTGAAGCTGTCCCAGGTCGGGTCGCTGAGGTTGTCATCTGCCACGGCCACGTTCCCTTCTCGTCGTCGTCTTCGCTCCCCCGCACCGGGGGCTCTACGTCATATAGGCCCCTGATCCGACCGTTCGCGGACACCGGTCGACGAGATTTCTTGCAGGAAATATGCCCCTCTCAGTCGCGCACCTTTTCCACCCTCTGGCCTGGCTTTTTCTTGACTTCTGTACCGCGCTCCGCGTGAGCGCTCGGCGCTGCGCCGCGTGATCGGGCGCGCCCTTATCCAGACGTTGACCCTGGGGCGCTGAGGAACGTGGCCGCCGTCAACCGACGTAGCGACGAAGGGCCATTTCCATGCACGTCTACAACTCAGCCACCACCCTTGAGCGGGCACTACTGAATGAGTGGAACAGCACGCTCGCGACCCTGCGCCACGAGTACGGCGCCCTTGGGGAGCTCACCGGCGACGAAGCGATCGAGCTCATCCGCCGACCCCAGCTGCCCGAGGAACGCGACCACGTCCTCAGCACCCCTCCTGGTGCTCGAGCACGGCGGAGACACCATCGCCGGCAAGGTGATCCTCAAGTCGTTCCTGCCGCTCGCATTCCGTCTGGCACGCACCTGCAGCAGCGTCCGCACGATCTGGCGCAACTCCCCCACCGACGCCACCGCGACCACCATCGGTGCGCTGTGGGAGGTCATCCGCACCTACCCGCTGCACCGCACCAACGCCGTCGCCGGCAACATCCGCCTCGAGTGCATCAAGCTCCTCGAGCGCGGCTTTGGAGCCTCGGCCGACGTCGAGCTCGCGGTCGACGACGAGACCTTGGAGCACCTGGTGAACGCGGACGCCGAGACCGAGATCGACGACCCGCTCCGCGACCTCATCACCCTGTTCACCTGGGCGATCGACAACGGCACCCTCACCGCAGACGAGGTCCGGCTTCTCGCCCGGATCGAGCTCGCGGAGGGAAACCCCGGAGAGGAACGGCAGCAGGCCGCCGACGAGCTCGGTATCAGCCGCGACACCCTCAACCGTCGCGTGCATCGAATCCGCACCAAGCTCATGACCGCGGTCTGCGGCGACGTCCAGGAGCGCGTCTCCTACGCGCCGCGCCGCAGCTGACCTCTCCCCCAGATCCGACAAAGCCCCTGGATGGCCCCCAGGGGCTTTGTCACGTCCGCTGACGCCCCCCGACACACCTGCTCGAGCCTCCTCGGCCGTCAGAACGCCTCTCAGCCGCTCTCTCAGACAGATTCTCGGCAGAGGCACCCCTCGGTCATGGTGCGCTATCGCCCCCCCACTCTTCCCCCTGAGCTCACGTCGCCCTCCTCACCGGGGGGGATCGGGTGCACTATCGACTGAGTGCGGCTGTGCCTTAGCCGACACATCACCGCATCACTCGCGCAGTCACGCCGACTGATCGTCAGCACACCACCGCTATACCAAGGCAATAATGCCCGCCATATGGGCGCTCTACTATCTGCATATATTGCGCCCATATTGCGCTTTTAGAGTGGCTTACGTGTGACGCTCATGCGTCACATGTGCGCCCATCAGGCGGCATAGCCGCGCTGCTAGCGCGCCTTATCTTTGGTGCCTATTGCGGTTGCCGTCCGCTGTTGTGCGCCGCATACTTGCGCCGTTATTGCGCCTGTGTGCTGTGGATAGGGCGGGTATATGTCGGCGGTAGATCGCTAGACTGCCGCCATGAATCAGCACATGTGCTTGCTGTCGACCGTGACAACTGCGCCACGTCGTCGCAGCGTTAGCGCCGCATCGGCGCTTATGAGGAACGGGAGGGAACGGATGAAGGTCATCGCGATCGCCGGGCAGAAGGGCGGGGTCGGCAAGACGACCACCGTGATGAACGTGGCCGCCTGCCTGACCCGCGGCAGTAACCGCGTCCTCGTCGTCGACGTCGACCCACAGGAGTCGACGACCTGGTGGGCTGAGAACGCGGGGGAGGAGTTGCCCTTCGACTTCACAGCCGACGTCGACCCCGGCAACCTCTCGATGATCCGTAATGCTGACGAGTTCGACTACGTCCTGATCGACACCCCGGGAAGCCTGGACAACACAGCCGTCCTGTCAGCAGTGCTCGACGTCGCCGATTTCGTCATCCTGCCGCTGAACCCCGAGCCGCTCGTCGTGCCCGCGCTGCGCCGCACGGTCGCCCAGCACATCACCCCGCGCGGACTGGACTATCGGGTACTGCTCAACAAGATCGACCGTCGCGTCTTCGGCCAACTCGAGGACTGGCAGGAGCTCGTCGACAACGGGCTCAAGATGCCCCGGTTCAAGGGGTACGTCCGGGCCAGCAAGAGCATCGCCGATGGCCCCCTCGATGGGCGGGTCGTCACCCAGTACAGCGACACCCGCGCGACCCAGAACGCGATCTTCGACTTCACCACCGTCGCCCGCGAATTGCAGACCGTTCTCGAATCCGCGCCCACCGCGAAGGGAGCCAACTGATGGCACGCAAGAGCCTCGCATCGCTGGTCGGCAATGACGCCCCAGCGCCCGCAGCGCCCGCGGGGGAGGAGCAGATCATTCAGCCGGCCCGCGCCACCCCAGCGGCACAGACTGAACCCGAGTCGGCACCGCCCGCACCCGCAGCCGCCGCCGAGACCCCGGCAGCACCGGAGGAGCCGGTCGCCCCTGCGCGTAAGCGCGGAGCTCGCCGCACCGCCGCGGCGAGCGACGGGGACGGGGACCGGGAGACGGCGTCCAAGGGAGTCCCCGTGCACCTGACGGAGGAGCTCAACGAACGTCTGCAGGCGTACATGGCCACCACCCGGTGGAGCCATCACAACGTGCTCCTGGACGCGATCGAGACCACCTACAGCCGTCTGCCCGATCTGATCGCCGAAGCTACCGCTGCCGCCAGCCGCGCAGCTGAGCGCACGGTTCTGTTCGCCCGCCCCAACCCGACAGCCCCGAAAGCGTCCGGAGAGGCACGGGTCAAGCACACCGTGAAGATGAGCGACACCAACCGGAACATCCTCGACAAGATCACCGCCGAGGTCGGAGCCCCCAGCCGAAACTTCCTCATCACCGTGGCCTACGAGGCCTACCTGCCCACCATCCAGAAGAGCTAACCCATGACCACAACCGCCCCTGAGAAGACCAGCAAGCGAGCTCGCAACACCGAGACGGCACTTACACGCCCCGCCGCGGTCGGGCAGCCGACCAAGTCGCGCCGCCGGGTGTGGATGATCGCGCTCGGCATCACCATCATCCTCATCGGCGCGTTGGCCACCTGGTACGTGACCTCCACCACTTCCCGCACGGTCGCCGTGCTGACCACCAGCGCCGACGTGCAGCGCGGGGAGGCGATCACCCAGAACGACCTCACGACGATCTCGATCGCCGGCGGACAGAACGTCGATGCGATTCCCGCCTCCGAGGCCGCCGAGGTCGTGGGGAAGGTCGCCAGCGTCGACCTTCCTGCCGGCTCGCTGCTGACCACCAGCAACACGCTCGACACCCTGCCCGTGCCCGAGGGTTCGTCCATCGTCGGCATCGCGCTCAACTCGAGCCAGCTGCCGTCCTACCGCCTGGTCGCAGGCGACGCCGTCCGGCTCGTCGACACCCCGGTCGCGCAGGGTGAGCCGCCGACATCCGACCCGCAGACCTTTGACGCCACGGTCTTCACCACCACCTACGACGAGGCCAATCAGACCTGGATCGTCGACGTCGTCGTGCCCGAGCGCGAAGCGGCATCCATCGCGGCCCGCGCCGCCACCCAGCGCGTGTCGATCGTTCTGGATGGGGCGGGGGAGTAAGCGCCCATGTCGATCGTCTACCTCACCAGCACGTCGGGCGCGCCGGGAGTGTCCACCCTGGCCACCGCCCTTACCCTCAACTGGCCGCGTCCCGCCCTCCTGCTCGAGGCCGACATCGCCAAGACCAGTCACATCCTGTCCGGCTACCTGCGCGGCCAGTACACCCACGTCCAGAGCCTCACCGAAGCCGCGATCGCCAACCTCCGCGGCGGGTTAGACGGCGAGATCCTGTTCGCTCAGACCATCAGCCTCGGCGAGGGGCGATACGCCATCCCCGGGTTCAACGACCTCGGCGGTGCCCGCGGAACCACCACCGGGTTCTGGGCGAACCTGCTGCACGCGCTGGATCAGCTGCCCCGCACCGCCGAAGCCCCCGACCTGGACATCATCGTCGACGCCGGGCGCTTCGCCCCGGGTGACCCGCGCAACCCGCTCATCGCAGCAGCGGATGCCGTGCTGGTCGTCACCGGAAACACGCTCCCCGACATCCACGCCCTGTACGCGAGCTCAAGCGCATTCGGCAGCACCCTCGGCGCTGCCGGGCATCGCGACTACCTCGGGCTCACCATCACCACCACCCCGCTGCGCGGCCAGGGATACAGCGCCACCGAGATCGCCACCAAGACCGGGATGCCCTTCATCGGAGCGCTGCCCTGGGACCCTGCCACCGCGGCGCACTACTCGCACGGCGCCCCCGCCCCGTCCAAGCGTTCGCCCTACACCAAGGCGCTGACCGAGATCATCGGCACCCTCGCCGCCGACCTCGCCGAGCGCCGCTACACACCCACCCCTCAGGACTGATCATGGCCAAGAACCCCACCCCGGACCCCGCCGACCTGTCCTCGCTGCCGCTGTTCGCTCCACCGCAGCAGCAGCGACCCGCCAGCGCGGCCGCCAGCCACCTGCTGCGCGCGACGACCCGCGCCGACCAGCACGCACCGGCAGAGCCCTCGGCCACCACCATCGACCCTCTCGCGCACGCGGTTGCGGGGGAGACCCCGCCGCCGCCCGTCCCCACCACCCGAGCCGAGGCTGCTGCCCCCTCGCGTCGCACCGCGGCCGCGATGTTCGAGGATCAAGGACGCATCCCCTGGGACGCAGTCGCCGAGATCCGCGACGCCGTGTCCACGATCCTCGCCGACGCCGGCCAGGCAGACCCCACCCTCACCGATGACCAGCGCGAGGCGATGGCCCGCCAGCACACCGCCGAGCTCATCCGCGTGCGCGCCGATGACCGCACCCGCCACGGCGAGGCGCCGTGGAGCACCGACCTGCAGCAGGACATCGCTCAGGCCGTCTTCGACGCCATGTTCCGGCTGGGCCGGCTGCAGCCGCTCGTCGACATCGAGGGAGTCGAGAACATCGACATCGTCGGCTACGACAACGTCTGGCTGACCCTCGCCGGTGGGGAACGGCAGAAGTACCCGCACCCCGTCTCGCTGAACGACGACGAGCTCGAGCGGGAGATCAACTTCATCGCCACCCGCCGCGGCGAGGGCGCGCGATCGTTCAACGCCTCCCGACCGAGCCTGCACCTGGATCTGCCCGGCGGTGCCCGCCTTGCAGCCCTGGCCCGCCCGGTGGCCGAACGCCCCTCGATCACCATCCGTATCCACCGTCACGTCGACATCTCCCTCGACGACCTGGTGCGCACCCGCACCATGACCCGGCTCGCCGCGAAGTTCCTCGACGCCGCGGTACGCGCCGGGCTCAGCCTGGTCACCAACGGCTTCCAGTCCTCCGGCAAGACGACGCTGCTGCGCGCTCTCGCCGACTGCATCCCGCCGGAGGAGAAGCTGGCGACCATCGAAATGGAGCGCGAGCTCTACCTGCACAAGAACCCCGCCAAGCACCCCCTCGTCATCGCCTTCGAGTACCGCCCCGGCGAGGGCGAGCCGGGGGCGGCGGGGGAGCGGGCCGGGGAGTTCCCCCTGATCCGCGGCCTCGAGGACTCCCTGCGGCACACCACCGACCGCCTCATCGTCGGCGAGGTCCGCGGCTCGGAGATCAACGCGATGCTGCAGGCCATGCAGTCCGGCGTCGGGTCGATGAGCACGCTCCACTCGCAGAGCCCCGAGGACGCGATCGAGCGCATGGTGACGCTCATGATGAAGGACGGCTCCAACGCGACGCCGGCGTACGGCTACCGCCAGATCGCGCAGAACATCGACCTCATCGTGCAGATGGCGAAGATCCGCGACCACGAGACCGGGAAAGCACGCCGTGTCATCACCGCGATCTGCGAGATCCAGCCCGGCGAGGACAGCTTCGGTGTCGCCCGCCCCCCCCTCAGCAAGATCTTCACGTTCGACAAGACGACCCAGACCCTCGAGCTCGGTCAGCTGCCGTCGCGGGAACTGCTCGACAAGCTCGCCGAGGTCGGTTTCAACGAAGCGGACCTCAGCCCATACACGGGGGAGGCGACCGCATGAACACCGCCGGCATCCTCGTCGCCATCCTGATCGCGGCCGCGGGCGGCATCCTGGTCGTGCTCGGGATCGCCTACCAGCCGCCCGAGCCCGGCACCGCCAAGCCGGTGCGCTCCAAGCGCACCACCCCGCTGTTCAGCCGCCAGCAGCAGATCTGGGCGCTGATCGGTCTGGGTGCGGGAGTGCTGCTGTTCATCTACTCCGGGTGGCTCATCCTGGTGCCGATCGCCGCCGTCGCAGGCGCGTTCCTGCCGCTGTTCCTCGGCAGGGGCGACGCGCCGCAGAAGATCGCCCGGCTGGAAGCGCTCGAGACGTGGACCCGCAGCCTCTCCGGGCTCACCATCGCCGGCGCCGGCCTCGAGCAGACGCTGATGGCATCCCTGCCGTCCGCGCCGGAAGCGATCAAGCCACAGGTCGGCTCCCTCGTCGCACGGCTCAACGCCCGCTGGCCCACGCGAGAAGCGCTCGAGGCGTTCGCCCGCGACCTCGACGACCCCACCGCGGACCTGATCGTCATGCACTTGCTGCTCAAGGAGCAGGCGCGCGGGGCGGGTCTCGCCGAGGCGCTGGACGACCTCGCAGAGATCATCTTCGAGGAAGTGAAGGTGCGTCGAGGGATCGAAACCGACCGCGCCAAGCCGCGCACGCAGGTCCGCATCGTGGCGATCGCCACCCTCGTCGTGCTCGCCGCGCTGCCGTTCCTCGGCACCTACACCGCCGCCTACGCCAGCCCGCTCGGGCAGGTGCTGCTGACCATCTGGGTCGTGCTGTTCGGTCTGCTGCTGATGTGGATGCGCTCGATCAGCATGGGCAAGCCCGCCCCCCGCCTGCTGGTCGCACCCGAAGTGAAAGAGGACGCCTCGTGAACCTGTTCGCGCTCATCCCCGGCCTCATCCTCGGCGGCGGCGTCGCGCTCATCGTCAGCGCCCTCATCCCTCGCCAGCCCCACCTGGCCGCGACCCTCGACCGGCTCACCGAGACCACGATCGCCGCGCCCGAGCCCGGCGACGACTCCCTGCAGCACCGGGTCGGCTCGTGGATGGCCGCGCACCTGCCCGAACGGTCCTGGCTCAAGGTGCCCACCACCGATCTGCGCCTGATCGGGATGCCGCTGGACAAGTACTACTACGACAAGGTGCTCCTGGCCCTCGTCGGTCTGCTCTCCCCGCTGGTGCTCGGCCTGTTCGCGCAGGCCCTCGGGTTCCTGCCGTTCTACATCCCCGCGCTGCTCGGCCTGCCGATCGCCGTATGGCTATGGTTCAGCGTCGACCAGGACATCCGCAGCAAGGCCAACGACGCCCGCGCCGAGTTCACCCGAGCCGTCGCGGTCTACCTCGAGCTCGTCGCCGCCGAACGCAAGCGCGGCGCCACCGCCGCCCGCGCGCTCGAGACCAGCGCAGAGGTCGGACGGTCCTGGGTGTTCGTCCGCATCCGTCAGGAGCTCACCCGCGCCCGCTACGCCGGCGTCGCCCCCTGGGACGCACTGCGCAACCTCTCCGACGAGATCGACGTGCCCGACCTCGCCGACGTCGCCAAGATCGTGCGTCTTTCGGGGGAGGAAGGCGCATCGATATATGAGACACTCAGATCGAGGGGAAGGACCCTCCGGCACAAGCTCCTAGCTGAGGAGCACGAGAAAGCGAACAGCGCGAGCGAGCGGATGCAGATGCCCCTGGCGACAACCCTGTTCGTCTACGTCGGCATCATCATCACCCCCCTGATCCTCAACCTCCTCGCGACGTAACCCGGTTGTCCGCGAACCCGTGAACAACCGGCCTATATGTGGAAAGAGCTCCACACGGACTCCTCACCTAGTTGAACCGTCAGTTCAGACGGCAAGTCCACGCACCCCCCCGCACCACACAACCCCGGAAATGGAGAGAGCAATGACCAAGATCACCGAACGCATCACCCTCGCAACGGAAGCGGCGAAGACCCGCTACCGCGAGCTCAGCGAGAAGCCCGAAGAGGGCCTCGAGACCGCCGAGAAGATCTTCCTGACGGTCGGCGCAGTCATCCTCGCCGCCGCTGCGATCGCCGCCATCACGGCCTTCGTCAACGGCCAGATCGCTCTGCTGCCCAGCAACTGAGCTTCGTGGTCATGTCTTCGATCCGCGCTCGTCTTCTCCGTCCGCTCTGGCGGATGGGGCGAGACGAGCGCGGATTCGAGACCGCCGAGACCGTCATCGTCCTGCCGGCCCTGCTGCTGATCATCCTCGCGATCGTGCAGGGCGGCCTCTGGTATCACGGCACCAACCTCGTCCAGGCATCCGCCGTGAACGCCTACGAGGCCGCACGTCTCTACAACGCCACCACCGCGGACGGTATCAACGCCGGAACCGCCACCGCCGACCAAGCCGGCGGGATGCTCACCAACGTCAACGTGAACGTCGACCGCACCGCCACCGAGGTCACCGCGACCGTCACGGCCGTCACCCCCGGACTGATCCCCGGCGTGAACACCACCGTCACCAAGACGATCACCGGCCCTGTCGAAAGGTGGGTGCCATGATCGCCCGCCTCCTCCGCCAGCGACTCCTGGTCGACGATCGCGGCTCCAACGCGGCCGAGATCGTCATCATCGCCCCCGTCATCGCGATGCTGATCCTCGTCCTCGTCGCCGGCGGGCGCACCGCTCTGGCCGACAACGCGACCCAGAGCGCCGCCTACGCCGCCGCTCGCGCCGCCTCCCTCTCGCGCGACGCCGTCACCGCCACCGCGAACGCTGAGGACGCCGCACGCCGAGCCATGAACAACGCCGGCATCGCCTGCACCACCCTCACCGTGAACGTCGACGCCAGCGGCCTCAACACCGCCATCGGCACCACCGGCCGCGTCTCCGCCGCCGTCAACTGCGACGTGAACCTCTCCGACATCACCCTCCCCGGCGTCCCCGGGAACCGCACCATGAGCTCTACCGCCGCCTCACCCGTCGACGCCTACCGAGAGGGAGGCTGACCATGACCACCATCCGCCAGCTGCTCCGCAAGCTCCGCGACGACGAGCGCGGCTCCATCACCCCGTTCTTCGTCGTGTTCGTTCCCGCGCTGATCCTCATCGTCGGGCTCGTCGTCGACGGCGCCGGCAAGATCCAAGCCAACGAGAACGCCCAAGCCATCGCCTCCGGCGCCAGCCGCGCCGCCGCCAACGCCGTCGCCGCACAGGTCGTCGCCAACGGCGGCATCAGCCTCGACAACACCCGAGCGAGCATCGCGGCCAACGACTACATCGAAGCCTCAGGCATGACCGGCACCGTGACGGTCGCCGGCGGACGAATCACCGTGAACGTGGAAACCTCGTACAGCACGAAGTTCGTCTCCATTATCGGCATCAACACCCTCCCCGCCGAGGCAACCGCCACCGCCGAGATCATCACCCAGTAGGAGTCCCCCCATGAGCACCAAGCGCATCGCCATCGCCGGCATCATCGCCGTCGCACTGACGCTCACCGCCTGCACGGGCACCGGCACCCCTAACCCCACCGGCAGCGGCACGGCGACCCCTACGCCCACCCCCTCGGCCACCGCGATCACCGGCGAGCCCCCCGCAGACGAGAACGAAGCCATCGACAAGGCCGAAGCCACCATCGAACTCCTCCTCGCCACGCAGGCCGAGATTGGGGCGGCAGGTGGGGCAAACCCGGAGCGGTACGAAACCATCGCCGCAGGACGCGCTCTGCGTGAGTTCCAGGAGGACGCCGCCAGAATCGCCAACGGCCCGATCCTCAATGTCGACGGCGAGAACGTGGAGGGTCAGTCGACCGTCGAAGGGTCGCTGATCTTCGAGCCGACGACGGCATACGGGCAGGAGTACGAGGGCGTCGCCAACGGGCTCGTGATTGTTCCGGGATGTCTCGACGGGTCTCAGCGCAAGATCACGACCGCGGACGGCAAGCCCGCAATGCAGAACCCGAACCCTCGCAACGAAGTCGAGTTCCAGGTGATCTACAACGCCGACACGATGACCTGGCTGGTGAATGACCGAATCAGCTTGGGAACGACATGTTGAGAAGGGCCATTACCGCACTCATCGGGATCGTCGCTCTGCTCGGAGCCGGTCTCGTCGTAGCGACCCCCGCTCGTGCAGCTGACGGTGTCTACTGCAACGATCTCGCCGTCTGCTACATCACGATTTCGAGCACGCCGTCTGATCCGGCGCCGAACCCGGACAGCAATGGGTGGACGCCTGGTGCGCCGACTTGCTACTACGAGAACTCAGAATCGGGGCTCATGCAGCTGGGCTACTCCGAGGCCGACATCCGGGTTTTCGACGGCGGTTCCTACCAGCGGTTCTACGGGCTGATCGACTGCGGCGGGTCAACGTCGTATTGGTCGAACACCCGCCAGTGCTACGTGTACATGAAGGACGGCGTCTGGCCCGCACGCCCCCCGGGCTACTCCGAGGAGGCGGGCTACTACGGCTGCATCATGTTCCAGCCCGGCGGCGGCGGTCAGCCTGGCATCGGCACCGAAACCACCTTCTGGTCCGAGACGGTTCCGCCCGGGCTGCAGGTTCTGCCTCCCGGTGAGGCTGCACGCCGGCTCGTAGAGACGTTCCAGCTGCGCGGCATCGACATCGGCATGGCGCCCGACGTCAACGCAGCGTGGGGACACCGTCGCTCCTACGTCGGCGTCCCGGTGTGGATGTGGGTGCAGAACCCTCAGCCGCTGACCTGGGGCCCCTACAGCGAGACGGCGACCCTCGGCGGGCAGACGATCACCGCGACCGCGCAGGTGACGTCGGTGCGGTGGGACATGGGCGACGGCGCATCGCAGGTCTGTGGTGGCACCGGCACCCCTTACACGACCGGCTACGGCGTCACCGATTCCCCGACATGCGGCTACCGCTACCGCACGACCTCCGAGTCTCAGGGTGGCGATCGCTACACCGTCACCGCGACGAGCCAGTGGGTGGTGACGTGGACCGCGCTCAGCGGAGCCAACGGCACCATCAACCTCACGACTCAGAGCTCGATCCCGCTCGAGATCAACGAGTTGCAGACCGTCAACGTCGGGTGAAACCCAGATGTCCGCGAACCGCCCGATGCGAGGCCTATATGAACGTGGGGGCCCCCGCATCCGGCGGGCGCTGATCCTGAGATCGAGGAGACGACCGTGAGGCGAATCACCGCAGGGCTCGGAGCTCTCATCCTGTCCGCCGCGCTGCTGGTGGGCCTGCCCGCCGCGCTGGTGTTCCTGGCCGGCAACCCGATCCCCTCGTGGGATCGCCTCGTGTCCGCGCTGGGCGTGCTCAACGTCGACGGCGGGGACTTCCTCATCAGCAACGTCATCCCGATCATCGCGTGGATCGCCTGGGCCACCTTCGCGATCGGCTACCTGGCGGAGATCCCCAACCAGCTGCGCATCGCGGCATCCGGCCCCGGTGTGAAGCGCGTGAAGCTGCCCGGTTTCGGCGTGCAGCAGAAGGCCGCCGGCGTGCTGATCGCAGCGATCATCGCGGTCTTCGCCCCGAACGCGGCCATGGCCGCCACCCCGGCCGCAGCGCCCGACGTCGCCCCTGCGAGCGTGTCCGCCAGCGTCACCAGCGACACCGCCGCGGCGGACGCTGCGGCCGCGGCGGCGCCGGCCGCGGAGCAGGCCCCCGAGGCTGCGCAGATGTACACAGTGAAGGCCGGCGACTCGCTGTGGGCGATCGCCGAGCAGCACCTTGGCGACGGTCAGCGCTACCACGAGATCGTCGAGCTCAACCGTGACCGGCCGCAGCCCGGCGGCTACACCGTGGGGCAGCGGGACGGCATCGACCCCGGCATGGTGCTCGAGCTCCCGGACGCCGGCGTGACCGCAGCGCCGGCCAGTGCGCCGCAGACGGCCGAGGAGCAGCGCACCGTCGTCTCCGGTGACACCCTCTGGGCGATCGCCGCCGACGAGCTCGGCTCCGGGGAGCGGTACACCGAGATCTTCGAGGCCTCCCGCGACATCACCCAGCCGGACGGTCGGCGGATCTCCGACCCGAACCTGATCCTGTCCGGCTGGACGGTCGACATCCCGGCCGCCGACCCGGCCAGCACCGCCGCGGCGACGACTCCCGAGACGCCCGCCGAAGCGCCCGCACCGCCGGCGCCCTCCACCGGCGTCGACGACGCGCAGGGCGCGACCGACGACCCCGCCGTGGTCGACGGCGTGCAGGGAGCCGACGACGCCAGCACGGACGCCGACCAGGCGACCACGGACGGCGCAGCTGGTGCCGCGGATGCCGGCACCGACGAGACCGCCGCCGAGGACGCCGGCACGGACACCGGGCTCGGGTTCGTCACCCATGGCGGTGCGGCCGAGACGGCGCCTCAGGAGAGCGCACCGGCGGAGGCTGCACCGGCGCCGGCGGCGGAGGTCGACGACGCGGCCGAAGCGAGCGACGCCCCGGAGTGGGTCGACGTCGTCACCGACTGGCGCACCCTCGGCATCGGGGGAGTGCTCGCCGCGGGCCTGCTGACCTTCCTCGGTCTGCGCCGCATCCAGCAGCGCCGCAACCGCAAGCCCGGTCAGCGCATCGCCATGCCGGCCGAGGAGATCTCCACCGTCGAGCTCGAGCTTCGCGCCGTGGAGAACCCGCAGGGCATGGACGGTGTCGACCACGCGCTGCGGATACTGGCGGTGTGGGCGCAGGACACCGGCGCGACCCTGCCGGCGCTGTACGCGCTGCGACTGTCGGCCGAGGAGATCTCGATCTTCCTCGACGAGCCCGCGCAGCTGCCCGAGCCGTTCCGCCAGGACACCGAAGACGCCATGGCGTGGTCGATCAGCTTCGACGACCTCACCCCGCTCGAGCGCACCCCCTCGGCCCCCTACCCGGCGCTGGTGACCCTCGGCCACGACGAGAACGACGCCCACCTGCTGGTGGATCTCGAGAAGCTCGGCTCGCTCAACATCGACGGCACCCCCGAGCTCGAGGAGGCGGCGCTGACCGCGCTGGCGCTCGAGCTCGCGACGAGCACCTGGGCGGAGAACCTGCAGGTGACCCTCGTCGGTGTCGCCCCGGGCCTGCCGGACGCGGTCGGCTCCGGCCGGGTGCGTCACGTCGACGACGTCGCCGCGCTGATCCGCGACCTGCGCGGCCAGGCCGAAGAGGTCACCGCGGCGCTCGAGGACGCCGGGATCACCAGCCTCGAGCAGGCGCGCACCGCCGGGCCGCTCGCAGAGTCGTGGACCCCGGAGATCATCGTGCTCGGCCAGCTGCCCGACGAGAGCACCCGCCTCGATCTCGCCGAGCTCGTCGGCCGGGTTCCGCGCGTGGGGATCGCCGCGATCTCGGCCGGCCACCTGGCCGGCGGGTGGAACTTCCGGCTGCAGGACCGCTCCACCGCTGAGCTCGAGATCCCCGACACGGACGGGGCGACCCTGCCGCTGACCCCGCAGGTGGTCACCGCGGAGGAGTACTCCCGAATTCTCGCCCTGTTCACCGTCGCCAACGACCAGCCCGCCACCGAGCACTCCTCGGCATCGGCCGAAGTCGAGCTCGACGAGATCTACCAGGGCGCCGCAGACGAAGCTCCTCACACCCACCCCCAGGCGGAAGCTGCCAGCGACCCGAACCTCTCGGCCGCTGCCGTCGAGGAGCTTCCCGCCGAGCACCTGGTCGACTCGCCCCCGGTCGACCAGGTGCTCGAGCCGGCCGACGTCGTCGACGAGCAGACGTCGGCGCTTGTCGACACCGCGGATGCCGGGACCGTGGAGATCTCCGCCGAGCAGGTGAACCTGGATCTGAGCACCCTCGCCCCGATCGTGGATCTTCGCTCGCCTCGGCTGCAGCTGCTCGGCCCGGTCACCGTGCTCAACCCGCAGGGCGAGGAGCCCAGCAACGCGCAGCAGTGGAACTCGCAGCGGCTGCGCGCGATCGAGCTCATCGCGTTCGTGGCCACGCATCCCGAGGCCAGCACCGAGCAGGTGCACGACGCGCTGTGGCCCGGCAGCGACCCCGCCCGCGGCACGTCCTCCCGCAACCGGCTCACCACCGCCGCCCGACGCTGGCTCGGCAAAGACCGCGGCGGCCGCAGCTACCTGGTGCCGGCCACCAAGGGCGTCTACGCCCTCACCGACACGTTCACCAGCGACTGGGACGACTGGCTCGACCTGATCGGGACCGACCCGACCACCGCGACGACGGAGAACCTCGTGCGCGCCCTGGGCCTGGTCAAGGGACAGCCGATCTCGGGCGTCAAGGAGAAGTACTACGTGTGGGCCGAGACGCTGCGACAGGAAATGATCGCCGCGATCGGTGACGCCGCCCACGAGCTCGCGAGCCGCTCGCTGCGCGAGGGCAACACCCGCAACGCTCGCCTGGCCGCCGCGATCGGCCGCATGGTCGACCCGATCAACGAGGTCTTCTGGCGGGACGCGCTGCGCGCCGAGCACATGGCCGGCGACATTGCCGGCGTCGAGCGCCTCGTCACCCAACTCGAGCACGCCCTCACTCAGATCGACCCCGACTACGCCGAGCCCGAGCCGGAGACCGAGGAGCTCATCGAGCAGCTTCGCCGCCGTCACGCGATCGCCAGCTGAGCCGCACCGATGACCACCGAGCACACCCGCACCGTGGAGCCGCAGCAGCGTTCTGCGGCTCCACGGCTGCTGTGGTGGTGTCTCGGTGCCCTCGTGGCCGGTTTCGGGCTCTCAGCGGCGCTCACAGCGCCTCTCGCGGCCGAATCGCGTCTGGCGGTGGGGGAGTGGGGGGCGATCGCTGTGTTCGCTGTCGTCGCCGTCCCCCTGGCCGTCGTCGACGGGAGAACCCGTCGCCTGCCCAACGCCGGCACCTTCCCGCTCGCCGCGGCGCTGCTGGGGTACTGGGCGGGCCTGGCCACCACGACCGGGCAGTGGCAGCTGCTGGTGCAGGCGGTCCTCACCGCGGCGGGGATCTTCGCCGTCGCCGCGGCGATCGCGCTGATCGGCACGCTGGCCGCCGGCGACATCAAGCTGTTCCTCGCGATCGGGCTGCTCACCGGGTGGTTCAGCTGGCTGCTACCGGTGTACGCGCTCGTCGTCGGGTACGTCCTCGCCGTCCCGCACGCCGGCGTCCTGCTCGCTCGTCGACGGCGAACCCCGGGCGCCGACACGCACCTGCCGTTCGGCCCCTACCTGGTCGCTGCAGCGCTGCTGGTCACCGTCACCGCCGCGATCCTCTGAGCCGCGCTAGCCGCCTCGGATCGTCGGGCCGGTGAACACCGGCGCCGGCGCGACCTGATCGACCGGGATCTCCCACCCGCACGCCGGACACTCCCACGCGCCAGGACGATCGCGCATCACGACGGCGCAGTCCCGGCAGTGCGGCTGCGCCTGGGCCTGCATCCCGTCGTCCATCGCCCGAGCGTAGAACCGCGGCCGCGGCCGCCGCCGAGAAAATCTACACCCCCTGTCCGCGAAGCCGGCGCACGGCGGCCTATATGAGTAACCGACCGCCGCACTGAGAAAGGGGCACGTCATGATTCACATCGCCGATCACCGGCCCGACCCGTCGTGGAGCACCCGCTTCGCGGCCGCGATCGCGCTCGTCGTCCACATCGCCATCGCCGGCGGCCTGGCCGGGTTCGTGCTCTCCCTCGCCGCCCGCACCGCGCTGGTCGCGCCCGGCCTGTACGTCACCGTCGCGACCGCCGCGATCCTCCCCGCGCTGATGCCGGCGATCCTCCACGGTCTGGGGTGGCTGTTCTTCGCCCTCTCCCCGGCGACCGTCTGACCTCGAGGAGTAACCATGGCCGACACCGCCTCCCGCCACACTGACGTCGCCCTCGGGCGCGGCTGCCCTGGCCCATGACCCGCCACCGCAGCGTCGCGTTCATGCTCGGCTACGCCGCGCTGCTATGGGGCGGGGCGATCGTGGTGATGCTGGTCGCCCTGGCGATCACGCCGGACGGCTCTCTGCTGGGTCCGCTCGCGCCCCTGGCGTGGTTCCTCGCCATGCGGGCGGTCGCGCACCGCGTGATCATGCGTCACGAGCCGGACGACGCGGCGCTGCGGGCCGAGGAGATCCGTGAGCGCCGGCTGGCCAAGATCTACAGCTGAGGTCGACCCGTGCCCTCGAGCGTGCCCACCCCCGGCCAGGTAGCCGCGCGCATCACCCCGCGGCCGCCCGCACCCTCGCGGCGCACTCCCGCAGGCCGTCTGCTCTCCCGCAAAGCCGCGCAGCAGATCCAGGAGCTCGCCACCACCGCGGCCGCCGTCGACGACGCGGTGACCCACCCGCACTCCACCGAGCGCACCCACCAGCGCAACGGCACGCTGTACGTGCGCGGAGATCTCGGGGTGATCGTCCCCGACGACGACCAGGCCCTCGTCGTCGGCCTGGTGCGCGTCGACACCACCACCACGCCGCGGCGACGTCCCCGACGAGCCGGCGGCGGCCGAGCGAGGCGGATGCCCACGACGATCGGCGAGCTCGAGCAGCAGCTGGACGCCCACGGCTTCGAGATCTCACCCGCGCGAGGAGGCCACCGCAAAGCCACCCGCGCCGACCAGCCCGGAGTGACCATCACGATCCCGCACACACCCAGCGCCAACCGGAGCTACCCGAACCTCGTGGCCGACATCCGCCGGCTGACCGGCATCGACATCACCGCCGACGACGCCCAGTAGGGTCGCCTCATGGTTGCAGGGCAGGCCGCAGCCTGGATTCAGGCTCATATGAAGCGGGGCTACGTCTGGGTCACCACGAAGTCGTCGCTGTACCAAAACCGCAACGAGAGATCTCGACAGCTGGAGGCGCTCCAATGGGGTCGCATCGACCAGCTGCCGGCCGAGCCGATCTTCACCCGCCTGAACCGCGGCAAGAGGTTCGGAGACCTCCTCTGGACGACCGGCCCGACGAAGATCGCCAGTGACCGCTTCGTGCGCGTTCTGCGAGAGTCCGGCGCGACCGGCTATTCGACCTTCCCCGTGACAGTGCGAACCCCGCAGGGGCCTGTAGACGAGCGGTATCACGGGCTCGTGGTGTTCGGGCAGCCGGGCGACGACTGCTTCGCCCTGCAGCCCGGCGAGCAGTTCTGACGGTTCGGCGTCTCCGGTGCGCTCCTTCGCGACCTGCAGGCGGCGGGAGCCGACGATTTCGAGATCGTCGCCGACGACTGACGTCTGAGCACGGCGATACCCTCGCAGCGTGTGCGGGCGCTTCGCGATGAACAAGGAAAACGACCAGCTGGTGGCGGAGTGCGTCGCGCAGGGCGGTCGCCCGCAGGACTGGCGGCCGGCGTACTCGATCGCCCCGACCGTGACCGCGCCGATCGTGCGCGAATGGCAGGACGAGGGCGCCGTCGAGCGTGAGGTCACCCTGGCGCGCTGGGACTGGCCCAAGCCCCCGAACCGTCCCTCCGGTGCACCGATCATCAACGCGCACGCATCGAGAAGCTCCCCACCGGATTCTGGGTGGGCGCGTTCTCCAACTCCCGCTGCATCGTCCCGATGATCGGCTACTACGAGTAGACAGGCGACAAGGGCAACAAGCAACCGCACTTCATCCACGCGGAGAACGACGCGCTGCTCGCCGCGGCAGGCCTCACCTGGACGACCGAGATCGACGGTGAGCGGCGGCGCGTGTTCGTCGTGGTCACCCGGGAAGCCCGCGACGCCTCCGGCGAAGTGCACGACCGGATGCCGGCGTTCCTGACCCGAGACCTGTGGGACGACTGGCTCACCCCCGCCTCCCTCACCTTCGACGGCGACACTGCCGTGTCCAAGAGCAACCGCCTCGAGCTGCTCGACGAGCTCGACGCGAGCTTGAGCGCGATCGCCGCGACGATGCGCACCCACGAGGTCGACCAGCGTGTCAACAACAGCCGCACCGCCGACCCGCGCGACCCCAGCCTGATCGAACCGTTGCCCCACTGAGATCGGGTCTATGAGAATCTAGTGATGTCTAGCATTTCCCTAGACTTCGGTAGTTTTCGGTAGACGGAGTCGCCCGTGGATCCTGTGCGCAATCCCTACTCGCCAGGAGCGGGCCGCAAGCCGGCAGCGCTCGTCGGCCGTGATGAGGCGCTGCGCGCCTGGTCTACGGCACTGCAGCGAGCAGAACGCGGCCGCACCGATCAGCCCTTCGTGCTGTACGGCTTGCGGGGAGTGGGCAAGACGGTGTTGCTGTCGGAGTTCCGTCGCAACGCGAGCAAACGAGGGTGGATTGTCGCCCAGATCGAGGCCGGGTCGGGGAAGACTTTGCGGGAACTGCTCGGCGAAGCTCTCTACGCACCGCTGTTGGATCTCGCACGACCCACCGCCGGTAAGCGGCTGCTGAAAGCGATCAGAACGGCACTCAGCTTCAAAGCGTCATACGACACCACCGGGACGTGGACGTTTGGCCTTGACCTCTCCGGTGCAGATGGTGGCGGCGCCGACACGGGGATTCTCGACACCGACCTCCGCAAGCTCCTGCGAGACCTCTCCGATGCCGCCGAGGAGGAGGGAATCGGCCTGGCGATCTTTATCGACGAAGCGCAGGATCTCGACGTCGGCGAGCTCACCACGCTCTGCACGATCGCCCATGCGGCCGCTCAGGACGAGTGGCCTCTGCTGTTCGCGTTCGCTGGGTTGCCGAGTCTGCCGCGGATCATGGCCGAAGCGAAGTCCTATGCCGAGCGCTTTCAGTACTCGAAGATCCAGCAGATCGACGAGACTGTGGTCGCCGAAGCACTCACCATCCCCGCCGCCCAGGAAGACGCGCAGTGGGACGACGACGCCGTTGCGCTCGTCGTGGCTGACTCCGGTCGCTATCCCTACTTCCTGCAGCAATACGGGCAAGAGACGTGGAACGTCGCCGCCGGTCCCGTGATCACCAGACACGATGCCGAGCTCGGGATCGTGCAGGGCAACAACCAGCTCGACAACGGTTTTTTTCGCGCACGATGGGATCGAGCTACCCCCGCCGAGCAGCAATACCTCCGAGCCATGGCAGTCGACGGGGACACGGGAAGTTCCTCCGGAGAAATCGCTGCGCGACTGCACAAGAAACCGAAGAGTCTCGGCCCTACGAGAGCCGCTCTGATCAGCAAGGGTCTCGTCTTCGCACCCGAGCACGGGATCGTCGCCTTCACCGTCCCCGGCATGGCGGCGTTCATCGCGAGACAGATCGATGCCTGACGTCGGAACCTGTGGCTAGGGTGCCGTCCATGCGCGTCATCGGCACCATCCGCAGCACCACGACGGACAGGATCACCGTCGAAGCGGACACCTACGAGCAGACGCGCGCCCAGCTGCAGGCGCAGGTGCCCGAGGGGCACGAGCTCATCGCGATCAGGGTCGACCGGGACGGCCCCGCGCAGTGACGCGGCCGCGGTACATGGACGCCCCCGAAGGCGTCGTCGTCTACGACAACCCGCTCGTGTTCCTCGCCGACAGCCGCGGCAGGACGGAGACTCCGTGGGCGCTCGGAGATCTCGGTGGCTGGGATGTCGCCGAGGGGTTCCGCCTCGCCGAGCTCGACCTACCCGGCGAGTCGGAGTCGGAGTGGCGAATCGCCGTCGACGGCGCCGAGATCTACGCCGCGCTGATCCGGCTCCCGCTCGAGCGCACCTACACCTTCGACGGCCCGGTGTGGCTGATCGACCGCATCCCCGCCGGCCTCATGGAGCGCGTTCGTCCCGGTCAGCACCTGCCCGGCCCGGTGAGGACGCTGATGGGGGAGGTCGAAGCTCTCCGCCGTGAGCCGGACTCTTTGCTGACCGCCGTGCGCATGATCCGAGACCGGCTGCCCCAGCTGCACGGCGGCTGATTTCACCCTCAGAAATAGCCACTTGCATATGTGCAAGAGCTAGTAGACTGGGGGTGAGAGAGGAGGCGGTCGACATGACGACGATCAACGACACCGCCGCGGAGCTTCGCGAGCTCGCGAACCTGCACCAGCGACAAGAGCTCATCGAGAAGGCGATCGCCGATCGTCTGATTGCCCTTCGATTCGGCAAGGGCGTTCAGCTGCAGGAGCTCGGCGCCGCGCTGGGCAAGAGCGAGTCGCAGATGTCGCGCATCCTCAAGGCGTTGGAGAAGAGCACCGACGTCACCGTGGTTGCCAGCAAGCCGGTCGCCGCGACGGCGATGGAGCTCGTGCGCCAGGCGCAGCGGGGCGAGATCCCACACGAGGAGTTCGTCGAGCTCCTCAAGCACTGGAACTACGACCCCGAGTACAAGACCAAGAGCGAAGCCGACGACTGGGAGATCGTGGACAACAGCTTCGAGGCGGTCTACCACGCCTACATCGGGCTCGATCTGCTCTCCGATGAGGAGTACGAGGAGATCGAGCGAGCAGCCGCTTGACGGGCTCCGACAACGCGGAGCATCTGGATGCGCTTCGATCCCTGACCGCCGTCCACGGCCCGATCGACGCCGACGCTCCCACCGCCACCCACCAGCAGGAGCAGAACTACCGCAACGGTCGGCTGACCGCGCCGCGCGCGCGGCTGCACAAGCAGATCATTCGGGAGTTCTTCGCCGAGAACGACGCGGTACTCCAAGACCGGCAGGTGCTGGTGATGGCGGGGCCTCCGGGTGCCGGCAAGAGCTCGGCGCGGCGTGAGCGCATCCCCGAGGCCGAGGAGAAGCACTGGCGGTTCATCGACCCGGACGATTTCAAGACCCGGCTGCTGCGCAAGATGCGCGAGTCGGGGGAGTACGACGCGATCGTGCCGGCGGAAGTGAAGGCTCGCGTCGACGCCGGCGATCGCTTCGCTCCCGGCGAGCTCGCCGCGCTCGTCCACGAGGAGTCCTCGGAGCTCGCGCGCCAGGCCGCCACGATCTCCCTCGAGCGGGGAGAGCGCGTCGTCATCGACGGTGTCCACGGCAGCAAAGCGAAGCTGCTCAAGCGATTCCAGGAGCTCTCCTCCCGGGGGTACACGTCGATCGAGATCATCGCCGTCGACGGCCCCCGCGACGTCACCCGGGCGCGAGTGATCAAACGCTGGGAGAAGGGTTACGCCGCATTCCAGGAGGGCGACGACGACGACGCGGCCTACCAGGCCCGCTACGTCCCCGAGCACATCACCGACTCGCTGTACGTCGACGACGACCGCTTCTCCGCCTGCGCGCGCGCCGTGGCGATGGCCACGAAGGGAGCACCCGAGGGCATCACCGTCCGGGCGGACGTGTACTACGTCGACGACGTCGACGCGGCCGGCGCGCCCTGGCGTTCCTACCGCAAAGACCTCGATGGCTTCGCCCACGACAAGCTCCGCGACATCCCGCGGCCGCAGCCCCGCGACAGCGGTGGGAGCGCGTCGGCAGCCACCGCCGGCGGGGACAGCGCGCCCGGGGCCGGTGAGATCTACGTGGCCGGCTATGAGCGCTCTGACGGCACGGTGGTCCCTCCGCACACCCGGAGCCGTCCTGCGGGATCCTGAGCCGCTCTCAGGCCCGCACGATCGCCAACTCGTCCCAGTGGGTCGTCGCCCGCGGGGTGAGCATTTCGCGCTTCATCTGCCACGACGGCCCCGGACGCATCCCGCCGTACCCGATGCTCACCGACCTGCGGGCGGCCGAGGTCAGCCAGCCGCTCGATCTGTTCCGGTTCGCGCACGAAGAGTCCGGGATCGCCGAGCTCATCGACAAGGCGCAGCGCAAAGAGGGTCGAGATCTCCTCGGCCTCCAGTCGCTGCGCGTGCGGGCGGAGCTCAAACCACGGCCGCCCCAGATCCAACCCGAGCGCCTTCGCCTCCCGGCTCGACGCGACCACCACCCCGTCGTTGTTGCTAAGCACCACTCTCGGGAACGCGGTGAAATGACACCAGATGTCACGGCTGGGCGATGTTGGTGGCGTGACCGGAGCGTTCTTGTCGTGACACTTTTCTGTTCGATCGGCAGTCACGAAAACTTGATACGAATACTTGCGGAGACCCTTCGAAGGATCGCGAGGTAAGTGTTCGGTGTTTCCACAGGCCGTTGCGGAAACACCGGCGCTGCTATTTCTTGCGCTGAGACAGCGCGCTGGCAGCGATGCTCTTCGTACGGCTCGACGAACGCCCGTCGTTGAGTGCCTTCGAGGCCTTCGATGCGACGGCCTTGCTCGTGATGCGGTTCTGCGACTTAGCCATGCGGCATACTCCTTCCTCACCCACGTGCGGTACGTTCAGGAGTCCACTGATCAGGTGACTCCGTGCCCTCTCGAACGACCTCGAGGGGGCACGACCGGTATCGGGTGTTTGCAGACCCGTGGATGCGGGCAGCAAAGTTCAGGCCGTTGGCCTGTACGTGTTCATCGAATCGGCGCATAGGTCGTCATTCGGCGGCTATGGCAACGCGAGCGATGCATAGGACCCCTCGAAGAGCTTGACCGGTCCGTTGGCTGCGGTGAGTTGCAGACAGAACAGCCGCCAGTAGAGCTGCCATAAGTCGTCGTGCGGTGCGAGGTAGGTGACGGAGAGCCCGATCTTGGCGGCCGCCTCGTGAGGAATCATCTGCCCGTGCGAATGCCACTTCTTCGTGTCGCTGAGCTCGCTCGCGATTCGCGTTGCTTCATCTTCGTCTTTCACCATTGCTGTCGTTAGGAGCGCCTCCGCGATGGACCGTGAGCGCTTCGTTACCCTCTCCAGTTTGCGCACCGTGGCGGGTTCCATCTTGGACAGCATGAGGCGAGCTACAGGATCGTCTGGGTTCTCCTTGAGGTTCTTCGCGTGGAGGTTGAACGCATCGAGATAGCTTTGTGCGGACAGGTTTTGAAGGTGCCCGTTAGCGTTGGGCATGTCGATTTGGGGGTCGATCACACCTAGCTCGGAGGAGTCTGACATGACGACGGTGTTTGCTCCGAGGGCGATGAGGGTGGCGGCGCTCTTGGCGTAGTCGGGGATGATGACGCGCACTGCCGCGGTGCCGGCTCGTTTGCGGATCAGGGTGATGAGTTTCTCGGCAGCGTCGATGTTGCCTCCGGGGGAGTGGAGCAGCAGGTCGATCGGGGTGCCGGGGATCACGTTGTGAAGAAGATCAACCATCCCGATGACATCGTCGCGGTGGATCTCCGAGTTGGGGGAGACGTAGCAGATCAGAGTGGTGGCGGTGATCTGCTCGATCTGCTTGATCACCGTCTGTCGGAAGTATCGGGCGGCGTGCATTGCCTCGTAAAGAGGCGTCTTCGAGGGCACCTTGGGGGCCGGCGTGGGTTGTGGTGCCGGCAGGGGGGTGGGGACGTAGGTCGGCGGAACGTTACCAACCGGCGGGGTCGGTTCTGCGTCTTCTGTAGGGGTCATGCGCGGTTCCTCGTTTCGACCCATCGGATGCGGCCGTCGCGCACGATGTAGTGGCAGTGCCCGGCGTGACTGTGTTCATCGACGCTGGGGATAAGGGTGATCGGGTAGTCGTTGGTGATGCGCCATCGAGGGTAGTGGCTGCTGTCGAGATTCAGCATGACCCGGTGGCCGTGTCCGCACGGGCAGTCGAACACGAGCCATTTCTGGTGTGCTTGCGTTCCGACGATCACTGCATGGCGCGCGGGAATGCTGTCTGGGATGTCACTCGCGGACTCGGTGCGCAGATCTGCCTTCCATCTCCGCCAGTAGCGGAGCCTCTTTAGGATGCCCAATTCAGCCCCAGGAACATGTCGTGGTCGGTCCCGATGCGTCGGGTAGACGGATCGCAGTAGTGGCCTGCGCGGGGGTCTTCGATGTTGGCCCGTAGTGCGCGATCATGGATGTAGAGGATGACTTCGCTCGGACTCGGAGATTCGCCGTATCCGACGAGACGCTCGAGGAACTCGCTGACTGCGGTCGCTGCGACCAGCGTGGTGAAGGCCACCACTGCGGGTTCCACCCCCGGAAGAGCGGGTGCATACCCTTCCTTCTCCAACCGCTGTTGGTCGTCGATCGCACGCATTTCTGCGTCCGCGAGGCGCAGGTCGATTCGATCGCGACAGGTGAGACAGGCCGCTCCGGGGTGCAGGGTGGTGACGCGGCCGAAGATGCCCGAGATAGCGCTGTCCGCGTCGGCGTGGATTTGGATGCCGCAGTCGATGACAGGGGTGAGGTAGAAGTAGGGGAGCCGGGAGAGACGTAGCCGGCCGGCGTTGTCGTCTGTACACCCGAACACGACATCCGCGCGGAGCAGCGCTCGAGCGACCTCCTCGGTCGTGACAGTGCCTTGGATCCGCTCGGTGTTCACGCCATTGGCGATGCGCTCAAGGTGATCGCCGAGGACGTCGACTTTCGGTCGCCCAACGTCGGTGGGGGTCGACCCATACACACGGGTGGTGTTGGAGAAGGAAAGCGTGTCTGGGTCGATCAGGAGGAACGACCTGACCCCGAGTCGGCAGAGTTGCTCGGCGGTAGCGGAGCCTGTGCCGCCGGCCCCGACGATCGCGACGGTGATCTGGCTGATCGCGGCCTGGATGCCATCACCAAAGGCGCGAATGTTCCTGTCGAACAGGTCCTGGGCGCCCGGACCGGTGGCGTCGTAAGTGCTTCGGAACAGCCACCGGTCGCCGACCGCAGAAAGCAGGCCGATAGGTCCGTCGACCGGGCCCGTCAGTGCGCCGGTGAAGGTGAGCGCGCCGTCGACGTGGCTGACGATCAGATACCCGTATTGGTCCGTGTCTGTGCGGTCTCCGAAGAGTCCCTCGAGTTGCGCGTTCACGAGCCTGTCGTGCCGGCTGGGTCGGGGGTTGGCGTGGTTTCCAGGATGTGAGTGCACCCAGAGGGCCACGGCCCCCTGACTTTGCGCTGTTTTGAGGGCGTGCACGTATCCGTCGGAAGTAATCTGCAGGGAATGATCGGTGCGGACCTCGTAGGCGTCGTCGGGGACGTCGATGAGGTCTGTCCCGAGCAGGATGGCGTCGGCCGTGCCGGTGGGGACGAGGTGGGCGATGAGGACGGCACCGGTTTCGACCGGCCCCGTTGCCATCGCCAGCAGCCGATCGTGGAGGGGCTGGGTGAGTCGGAGCGTGATGGTCATGCGGCGGCGCTGCTCAGTTCGTTGCGGAGCAGTCGTACGTAGCTTTCCAGCCCGTCGATGCCGGATCGCCAAAGCGACGGGTCGAGATGGCGAGACCAGCGCTGCCAGCTGCGTCCATCGATGGTCTCGATGACCTCGGTCGCGGGGATCTGCCCGCCACCGACCGGAGTCAGGTGCGGGATGATCCACCACATGTCGGGCGGAGTGTCAGGGTAGCTGGGCGACAAGCGAAACAGAACGCTGGCGCGTCGCGCGTTGAGGCCGTCCGGCAGGGTGAATTCGAGGAGCTCGACGTTTAGCATCCCACCCTCCTCGAACACGCGGTACGGGATGCCCGCGCGCTCGAGGAAGGCGACGTCCGGCTCGGGCAGCTTCACGACTGCGCACCCGGGTTGATGCGGCCCGGGGCGGTGAAGAACCGCGTCCCGTCCTTCAGCCGAACGATGTCCTCGTCCTGCACCTTCACGTCGCGCTTGTCGGGAACGTCGCGCCACAGGTCACGGTCTGCCGCGACGTCCGGGCTGGGAAGCGCACGCAGTTCAGCACCCGTCATCTTTCGCTTGAACACCTCGTAGTCGACGCGGTCGATGCGGATCGTGATGCCGTCGATCTCGGTGAAGAACCGCTGACCGTCAACGAGGTCAATGCTTCCCGCGTTGTCGAGGATCTCGTCCTGCGCGTCGTCGATGTCGAGCCAGATGTCACGGCCTGCCGGAACGGGAGGTTCGGGCAGCGCCCGCAGCGAGGCCACCGGCGTGAGGCCGGGCTTGACCTTGTACGGCTCCTTGTCGATGTGGATGGTGATCTTCGCGGGGCGAGATTCGGGGGTCGTGCTCATTGTGTCCTCCTGGACGGTCGGGAATTGCTGGAGATACCACGGTATCACACAACCACGGTTGCTTGCAATCGAACCCAGATGGTGGCAGGATGGAGGAATGTCGGAACAGAAAGCTATGACCATCCGCCTCTCGGTCGAGCAGGCCGAGCAACTCGAGACTGTCGCCAGTGTCGAGAACCGACCGATCTCGGACGTGATCCGAGCCGCGATCTCCACCCATATCGAGACTGTGAGCAAGAGCGACGAGTTCCAGGAGGGGCTGCGGGAGCGAATCGAGCGCGCCCAGGGTCTCCTGCGCTGAGCTCAAGAACAAGGAGGGGACCCTGGCGTTGCGCCCGGGTCCCCTACACTTTCCCGGTCCGCGGTGCCCTGTCCGGGAATGGGCCGTACGGAAATAAAAGAGGACCCCACCTTGGAAGGTGGTCAGGTCGATCGGGCCGTCGTAGTAGTCCTGGGCCGGGGAGGGGAACCCGCACGCGATCGCCACCGGGGCTGCCTGCAACAGTGCTGCAGCCGCGGCCTCGTCGACGGGAGCGTGGGGACAAAGCCAGCACAGTTGCCCTCCGCTCTATGTCGAATACGTCATCTATAGAGAGTAAGCGAGGCGAGCATTTCTATAGAACACTGTTCCTATGTCGCTCTACCGAAGTTCAGAAATGCGCGCGCATTTGGGTGCGCGTTTGGTAGAATGGGGTATGGCTATCCCCAACCCCGTGCTGTCCTTCCGTGAAGCCCGCGACCAGCTTGGCCACGCCCTCGGCACCTACCGCGGCGGTGCCGAGCCCGAGATCCTCGTGTTCGGCTCCCACCGCAAAGCCGAAGCCGCCGTTGTCCCCTACGCGCTCGTCGACCAGCTGCTCTCGCGCGTCGACGATGAGGAGATCGCAGCGATCGTCCGTGAGCGTCGCGCCATGGACAGCGAGCCGCTCTCCGACGTCGCCGCCCGCTTCGGCGTCGACCTCAGCGCCCTGTGAGCTCCAAACTCGACGCCGTCAAACCCGGGTTCGGCGATGACCTGGCAGCCCTCGTCCGCAGCGAGGGCGGCCAGGTCGACAACTCGCACCCGCTCGCCGTCCGCGTGTTCGGGCTGCTCGCAGATCTCGCGCGCGGAGAGTTCGCGGGTCTTCCCCTCGAAGAGGGGGAGGGGACCGCGGATCTCAGCGACTGCCGCAAGGTCTACTTCGATCTCGACCCACGCGAGCCGCGGCCGCGGTTTCGCCTGGTCTATCGGCTCCTGCCGAACGAAGAGAACCCCACCACCATTCAGGCCGTCGCCGTAGGGTATCGAGCCAGCCTCGACGCCTACGTGCGCGCCGCCCGCAACCTCGGGCGGCTCTGACCCGTCCCGCCGCGACGGCGGCTACCTCGGAGGGCAACGATGACACTCGACGAACGCGAGCAGGAGTTCTACTACGCACTCTCCGAGCGTGCCGAGCGGGAGGACTACACCCTCATCGACCAGATGAGCGAGATCGCGAGAGGTCAGAGCACGACACCCGAGGAGCTCGACGCGCTGATCCGCGACCGTGACGGCTCACAGGCCAGCACTGGATGGGTCGATACGCCGGGAGGGTCACTCCGCCGGTCACCCATCGTCGACGCAATTGGTCGCGCCGCCACGTCCGACGCACCGGCTATCGACGACGACCCGGACGTGAGAGGCGCATAGCAATGCCCGCAGCTGTCGACGCGGCCCCGGTGTCGACCGGACGGGCGCGTAGCGCGTGGGAGCTCGGCGTTGCACCCCTGCTCGAGGCGTTCCCGGATCACGCCGGCGACATCCTGCGCGCGATCGCGTTCGCCCACCGCGCGCCCTTCCCGGTGCCAGTGTTCATCACCGGCCGGGCAGGAGCCGGCAAGACGACCCTCGCACGCGCCATCAGCGAGCTCACCGGGCGCGACGAACCGATCGAGCTCGCGCAGCGATCGCTGGCCTCCATCCGTAAGGCCGCCACACCGGGGCAGCCCCTCATCCTCGACGACGTCGCCCCCGCCCACTCAAGGGCGCGGCCGGCGATGTTCACCCAGATCCAGGCCGAGGTCTACGCCAGCCGCAACTCCCCGCTGAACGCGGCATCCCTCGTCGTGGCCACCGGCGAGCAGAAGATCGACGAACTCAGCCTGCAGCGCACCCTCGCCACCCGCATCAACCGTCGACGCGCCCCGCGGGAGATCTTCGCGCAGCTGCACACCCCCGCGGCGGCCACGGCCCGCCTGGACGTGCACACCTACCTCGAGGCACACATCCCGCGCATCACGCTCCGCAACGCGGACAGCGCCGCCACCCGCCTCGCGCTCGGCGTCGACATCGCTCACGAACGACGCCGCGACGCCGCCCTGCACGTCGGGGGAGTACTCCTGCGCGCCCTCGATCTCGACGCCGGCCACAGCCGGCACAGGATGCCGCGAGGAGATCAGATCGTCGTCAGCACCTACGCAGCGCTGCACTACGCCCTGGACAACGGCGCGCGACTCGGCGGCCGCCCCGGCGCCGGCGACTGGATGCTCGGCCGCCGCGACGACGACTACCTGTACGTCATCCCGGGCGAGCTCCTGCCAATCATCCGAGCCGAGCTCGGCGACTCCACCCTCAGCAGCAACGCCGTCGCCGCAGCCCTCGAGGAGCGCGGGCTGCTCTACCCCTCCCGCCAGGGCCGCAGCATCCCCCGCAGCATAAACGGCACCCTGACCCGCATCTGGCGGCTCAGCACCACCCTCCTCGCCTGACACGCGACACGCCGACACCCCCGCTGCGCGTCCGAACACAGGAGCGCATCAGCCCTCCAAGCAGGCCCGCCAATGGTGTCTCCGACCGCCTCCAACAACGTGATCTTCGACATCAAGGCTTTACATGTTTCGGGTTTTTTGTGCCAACCAGCCCCGAAAATGTGTTCCAGGTGTTCCACCACTTGAACAGGGATTTTTTCTGAGGCGTTGTCGGCGATATTCGGCAGGTGTTCCACTCAGAAACAGCACATGATCTGGGTTTATGCGTTTGCTGGAACACCTGGAACACATTCTCAAGGTCATACACCCCGCACGCGCGATGCGTACGCGCGCGCGAGGGTGTTCCAGGGCGCGACATACTTTTTCCGGGATCCGATGTCCGCGAAGCGGGGGATGCTCGGCCTATATGGGACATGGATCAATCGACCCGCCCCGCAAGCCGTGCGAAGAAAATCCACACTCTGAATACGGGTAGTGGTAGACAAGTCTCATGGCAGCACAGCAGGCACGGCGACGCGGTCCTCAGCCGCGTGGCGAACGCGTCGGCGTCACGATGCGCGTCCCCGGCGACCACGCCGAGACCTACAAGCAGCGCGCAGACGATCTCGGCATCCCGCTCAGCAGCTGGATCACTCTCGCTCTCGCCGAGCACGAGGGTCTGCCCATCCCCGAGTACGTCACGAAGGAAATCCAGAAAGCGACCCACGAACGGGAAGCACGAGAGAGGGAGCAAGAAGCCAACATGCTCGACCTACCCAGGTCCGCATAAAAAAACTCACCCCCGCTGGTCTGCCAACCAACAGGGGTAATGAGTTTTGAGTCACGTCCTCCTGCCAGAGGACGCAAGGTTTTTGATTCAGATTCAGACCCGGAGAGGTCGTTCATGATTGTAGCCGCAATATTGCGGATGTCTAGCCTGGTTGTGCGCCGTGTCGCGCCGACCGCTAGCATCCGTGCGCGCTACCCCGACGAAGGGGTGGTGCCGCGATGACTCTCTCAGGCACCGCCGCGTCGATGAACTCCCTCGACCGCGTCTGGGAGGCGCTGGACCGTGGAGGCTTCAAGCCGACCCGCCGCGCCAACACGTTCAAGGCTCTGTGCCCCGTGCACGGCGACGCCAACCCGTCGCTGAGCGTCCGATACGACCCGCAGGCCGGGAAGATCGCCCTGCACTGCTTCGGGTGCGAGGCGCCCGTCGCCGACATCACCGCCCACCTGGGTCTGACCGTCAGCGACCTGTTCGACGCCCCGCTACCCGCCGACCGCCGCACCAACGGCAACCGCAGCCCGCGGCCGCGGCGCCCCGCTCTCCCGCCCCGCCTGACCCGTGAAGAGCTCGCCACCCCCGCCCCGGATCTGACAAGCGCGAAGTGGGAGCGGGTGCGGGCCTACGAGTACGTCGACCTCGACGGCGTCGTGCAGCAGCGGGTGCACCGGGAAGAGACCGTCGTCGACGGAGTGCGGCACAAGCGCTTCACCCAGAGCTACCGCGGCGCCAACGGCCGCTTCGTCAAGCGCAAGCCCGAAGGCTTCGCGCCCCTGCTGTACAACCTCCGCGGCGTCGCCGAGGCCGTGAACGCCGGCGGCGACGTCTGGCTGCTCGAGGGGGAGAAGGACGCCGACAACGCGATCGCGCAGGGCCTGGTCGCCACGACCAACGCCGGCGGCGCCACGGCGTTCCCCGCGAAGCTCGTCGAGCACTTCCGCGGCGGCCGCGTGCACCTGGTCGTCGACAACGACCACGCCGGCTACAAGCGTGCCGCCTCGGTGACCGCGCAGCTGCTGCGCGAGCGGATCGAAACCCGCGCGTACCTGCCCGCAGTCAGCGACCGCAAAGCCGACTTCACCGACCACCTCGACGCCGGCGGCACCCCCGACACCCTCGTCGAGATATCCGTCGACGACGCCACCGCGCTCGACGCCGCGGCCGAGGCCGCGAAGCTGCTCGTGCAGGTGGAGATCTGCCGCAAGGAAGCCCGCGCCCAGCTGGACGCGCAGGGCCAGGACCGCGGCACCGCCGAGCGCAACGCCGAGGCGTGGGCACGAGAGTCCACCAAGCGCCTCGAGCGGATCACATCACTGCAGCCGTTGCTCGCTGACCAGCTGAGCGAGCGTGCGCAGCCCGCCCGGGACGAGCTCACCGCCACCATCCGTGAGGCCGCAGAGATCGCCCGCGACACCTTCCAGATCGCCGGGCTTGAAGTTCCCGCCGACGTCACCGCGGCGCTCGGGACGGCGACAACCGAGGCCCCCGCGGCGGAGACCGTCGAGGACGAGGACAAGCCGGCCAGCGACCCCCGCACCCTCGCCGTCTCGTTCCAGCCGGGCGGCGGCACCGGCGGCAGCGGAGCAGGCGGCTCCGGCGGCGGCAAGAGCAACGGCGGCCGAGGCCCCCGATTCGACGGCGGCGACTCCGGCAAGCGTGCAGTGATCAAGCGCGAGGAGTACGACGTAGTCGACGGGATCACCGTCAGCGTGAAGTGGGTGCTCGCCGACGACGCCGACGAGGACGGCAAGCAGAAGTGGGAACCGCGCTACACCGCCGTTCTCAACGGGTGGGCCGAGATTGAGACCGTCGCCGTCGAGGACGACGGCACCGACAGCGAGATCGCACGCTCACCGCACATGATCGCGATCCGGTTCTACCGCTACATCCGCGACGCCCGCGGCAATGCTGTCGCCGACGAGGAGACCGGCCACCCGCAGATCGAATCGACCCTCGTGAAGTTCGACGAGGAGCAGCTGCGCACCGGAACCTGGGCGCAGGCGCTGCCGTGGCCAAACCTCATCGAGTCCACCACCCGCCGCGGCAAGGATCAGGCGTGGGACGCGATTCGCAAAGCCCGTCAGACCGTCGCCAGCAACAGCCTCGTGTACACCACCCTCGGGTGGCGCACCACCGCGGCAGGGCAGCCGTTCTTCGTCCACTCCACCGGCGCGATCGGCACCGAAGGCGCAATCAACGACGTCGAGGTCAAGCCGTCACTGTTCAACGTCTTCGCACTCCCGGCACCCACCACGGACTCCGCCGAGCTCCGTGCCGCGTGGGAGAAGGGCACCCTCGAGGCCAAGGACTCCTGGCTGCTCGGTCGGGCGCTCGCGCCCCTGCTCGCTCAGTCGTGGGGCTCGGTGCTCAAGCCCAACGACGCCACCGTGCACCTGGTCGGCGGCCGCGCCTCGCTCAAGTCCGCACACGGCCGTCTCGCGGTGCAGTACTTCGCCCCCGATGTCCACTACCACGGCGTCAAGGAAATGCTCTCGGGCTCTGCGAAGGGCGGCTCCGCGCTCGGCCTGATCCGCAGCGCGAACACCGTCTCGCACCTGCCGTTGCTCATCGACGACTTCGCCCCGGACGGCAACGCCAAGCAAGCGCAGAACCGCCTCGGCGAGCTCGCCCGTATGCGGTTCAACTCCACCGGCCGCAAGGTCTCCACCCAGCGCGGCGGAGTGCGCGAGGACCGCCCGATCGAGGCCAACCTGATCACCACCGGCGAGCTCACCGCGACCGGCTCCGCCGACACCCGCATCCTCAACATCCCGCTGCACCCGCAGTCCGTCGACAAGGGCAAGGCGCTGTTCGCCCGCCTCGAGTCCCGCAGCTACCGCGCCGCCCGCGCGCTGCTCGGCTCCTCGCTGATCCACTGGGTCGCCCAGCACCGCGACCAGATGCTCGAGGAGATCCAGGCCGCCATCGAAGGCGACACGAGCTCGCCGCTGGCCACCGACGCTTACTGGGAACGCCGCCTCGCCGACCTGCCCCACGACTCCGGCGTCCGCAACCGCCTCGAGAACATGGCCGTCGACCTCGACCGCGGGATCTACATCATGCTCAAGATGCTCCGCGAGTACGGAGCGATCACCGCCGAGGAAGCCAACGAGTTCTATGGCTGGGCACGTGACGGCATCTACGACGCCGTCGCCCTGCAGGACTCGGCCTCCTCCGACGCCGGCGAACTGCTGCTCGCGTTCCTGCGCGAGGCCCTGATCTCCGGTAGCGCACACCTGAGCACCCAGCACGGCGACGCCCCCGAGGACGCGGCCAGCCTCGGCTGGGTGAACCAGAGTTCCGGCGAGTTCGCGCAGTGGCGCCCCATGGGCGCCCGCATCGGCGTCATCGTCGGCGAGGGGGACGCGCAGCGTGTGTACCTGATCCCGTCCGTCGCGATCGGCGTCGCCAACACCGTCGCCAGCCGCGCCGATGAGGTCTTCTCCGAGACGACCCACTCGATCGCGAGCAGCTTCGAGAGCCACGGCTGGCTCACCAAAGACCACGAGGGCAAGCGCTCTGGCGCACGCCGCATCGGCGGTCAGAAGATGCGCGTCTGGGATCTCCCGCTGTCCGCGCTGCTCGGCTCCGACGAGGGCGGCGACGACCCCACCACCGACACCGCCACCCCCGGCCCCGATGACAACCCCGGCCTGTTCGACATCGACCCCACCGGTCCCACCGCGCCCGTCGACGAGCCTCCCGTCGACGAGGAACCCCCGGTCGATGACTACCCGCCCACCGACCCGTACCTGACCGAGGAGACCGCGCCGGCCACCGGCCCCGTCGACGACGTCGCCCCCGCCAAGGCGGCCGCCACCACCGAGACCCCCGCGCCCGCGCCGACCGCGGCGCCGGCGGCCCGGACGGCGCCGCGTGGCGCGTTCCGCGCGTCTGTGGCCGTGCTGCACACCGATGGGGTGTGGCTGCCGGATGGCACTCGCCTCGATCTCGAGGAGCCGATCACCCACGCCGGCCAGGTCGCTCTGCTGGCATCCAAGCTCTCCCTCGGCACGCAGATCAACACCGGGCCGAGCAAGCTGCGCCGCACCGAGCGCGGCCAGGTCTACATCACCCGCGACTACGCCCTGACCCTCGGGATTCCCTTCGACCAGCTGCCCAGCCCGATCGCGTTCCAGTACCGCGAGAAGCTGCAGGCGGCCACCGCCGGCACCCCGTTCATCGCCGAGGCTCGCACCGCCGGATTCCAGGTGTCCGGCAAGGACTCGCTGGACCCGAGCATCGAGGTCTGGCACGACAACAACCCCGAGCTCGGCGTGCTGATCGGTTTCCTGCCGGCCCTGCCGCCCGCGTTCCAGCAGGTCGTCCTCCACGACGACCCCAGCCCGCTCGAGGTCGCCGACCGCCTGCAGCGGTTCAGCACCGCGCTGCGCTTCCCCTACCGAAAGACCCCCTCGAGCACCGGTCTGGATCTCGCGTTCGCGCTGCACCCCCGCGTGGACCGTGAGCGGCTGTTCGAGTCATGCGAATCCCCGGCCGTGCTGCGCGAGGCCGGGCACTCCGAGACCGACCTCGACTGGCAGCGCACGCTCACCCCCGACGAGCAGCAGCACCAGTGGGTGCACGCCTTCGACCGCGGCGGTTCGTACCTCGCTGCCGTCGCAGGCCTCGAGGTCGGCATCGGCACCCCCACCCACCACCCCGAGCCGCTGCCGTTCACCAAGCTCCCCGGCTACTGGAACATCACCATCCCCGAGGACGGCCACTGGCTCACCCCGCACCTGTTCACCCCGCGCGGCGTCAGTGGACAGGCCACCCCCGGCACCCGGATCTGGGTCGCGACTCCCACCATGGAGCTCGCCGCCGAGCTCGGCGTCGAGCCCGAGATCCACGAGGCCTACCTGTGGCATGAGAAGGGCCGCATCTTCGACAGCTGGCAGAAGCGCATGCGTGAGGCCCGCCAGCTGCTCGACACCGACAACCCCAACGACCAGATCGCCCGCGACCTGCTCAAGAAGGTCTACGTCTCCGGCCTGGGCATCATGGCCAGCGACCTGCACCGCAACGGCCGCCTCGGCTACGCCCCCCACCGCTACGACCACATCATCGCCAAAGCCCGCGCGAACATCCTGCGCCGCGTGTTCCAGATCGGCCAGGACACCGGCCGCTGGCCCGTCGCGATCAGCAAGGACACCCTCGTCTACACCAGCAACGAGCTCGACCCCGACGCCTCCTGGCCGGGCAAGCCCGAGCACTACGGTCGCGGGCTCGGCCACTTCAAGTACGAGGGCTCCGCCCCGCTGTCAGAGCACGCGAAGTATTTCACAGGCCAGGCCCGCCCCTACGAGGGTAAGAACGACCTCTCGGAGATCTTCTGATGCTCGACGACGACAACCTGCTCCCCGACGCGGTCGCGCAACGCAACGCCGTGTTCCGGTTCTTCACAGGCCAGGACTACTCCACCGTCTCGTCCTCTCCGACCAACATGCTGCGATACCTCTACGCCGGCAAGAGCGACCGTCACCCCATCGACACCAAGACCGCCGCGGCCCGCCTCGGCGTCTCCCAGCGCACCGTGCAGCGTTGGGTGAAGGGTGACTCGAAGCCGCGTCCCGAGCTCCTCAAGAAGCTCACCGACCGCACCCGCCAGACCGTGACCACCAAGCGCGGCCGCACGCAGCTGGCCAAGCGCGCGAAAGAGGCCCTCCCCGGCGATCGCCGCACCCTCATCGTCCACGGCGTGCAGGGGCTCTCTGCCGACCCGCAGGACATGGGATACAACCGCAACGGGAACTCCTACATCCACCTCACGGACGACGAGCAGCGTGGCCTCCTTGACGCCTGGGGCAACGGGGGCGACACCGGCGCCCTCAGCTACCTCGAGGGCATCTACGCCCAACCCGGCAGATACACCGACTCCGGCACCTGGCGCTTCCACGGCGTCGACGGGATGATGTGGCGCTGATCGCGACCGACGCCTCCGCCGCGGCGATCTGTGGTTGGGTCACACCATGACCTCCCGCCGCCACGACAGCATCGACTACTCGACGCAGTGCACCGTGATCATCACCTACGTCGACGGGGACCGTCAGGACCGCCTCGTCTACGAACGTCCCCAGACCCAGATCCCTGACGGCCCTCTCACCACGTTCGACCGCATCCGAATCTCGCAGTTCCCCACCGACGACGAGCTCACGATCGAAGCGCAGCGGATCTTCGCCGACATGAAGCGCAACGACCGCATCGGCAAGACCGCGCAGCTGAGCTCGGTGTTCGTGGCGCGCACCGCGGCCGCGGCCCTCGAGATGGGCATCTAGCCCATTCGGAGCGTGCGCAGGTACGCCGTGACGTCGAAGGGCTGCAGCGGCCAGGTGTAGCCGGCACGCGACGGGTGCCGTGGATGTCCGCTGATGAGCAGATCCCCGATCGACACCCACTCACACCCCGAGGCATCCGTCACCGCCACGATGCCGGCCAGCAGCTGCGGGAGATAGCGCCGCGTCCTGATCAGCCCCGCCCCACGCCGCCAGCAGCGTCAGCGGGCGCCCCGCCACCAGAGCGGCAATGTGCCTCTCGTTCGCGGCCTGCAGATCCGGGTCGTGCACCAAGTGCATGCCGGCGGGGTCCGTCGAGCGCTGCGGATACAGGTTCAGCATCACCCAGCTGTCGAAGCCGTTGCGGTCGGCGAACCCCATCACCTTGCTGACCGTCAGATCCGGGTCTCCCGGAACCGCCGTGCTCGGGTTCACGCCCACGCAGATCAACGGGTTCTCGCCCACCGTGCCCAGCACGAACCTCGCCGAGTCATCCGCGTTGCGCTCGTAGATCCACGCCTCCGTCAGCACCACAACCCTCACCGTAGAGCGCGCGGCGACGCTGCGCGATCGACACAACACCGATACTGTGTTGTGTACGTCACATGCACTCAACTTTTACGGAGAGGGAGGTACAGATCATGCTCAGACAACTCGACATCGAGATCCCCGAAGGGCAAGACCTGCTCGCCGTCGCCACGATCTCCCTCGACCGTGACGGCCAGTATCAGCTGAACGTCCGCAACGTCGTCGACGCGCCACTCACGCTGACGCCGGCAGAGCAGGCCAACGCGCTCCGCCTGCTCGCCACCGGCGTCGAGGCGGAGGCCATCGGTCGGGAGGAGCGACTATGAGCCTGCATCCCGCCGAAGCCGTCCGGTTCGTCACCGATCTGCAGGAGCACATCGAGACCGTGACGACCTTCTACATCCCCCAGGACGAGCTCACCACCGTCCTGCAGCGCATGGCCGAGGACGGCCACCGAGAGATCCCCACCACCTAGGAGCAGCACCCCATGGCCAAGACCACCCCCGTCCAGCAGATCGCCGGCGCCGAGCTCGTCGGCTACGACTACTTCGCCAAAGAGCTCGACGTCCAGCTGCGCACCATCTACGCCTACGCCAGCGAGACCAACGCTCAGCGCCTCGAGAGCTTCCCGCGCCCCGTCACCCCCGCCGGCCACCGCCAGCCGCTCTTCGACAAGGCTGACGCCGACAAGTTCATCGCCGAGCGCCGCGCCGGCAGCACCACTGGCAAGGGCCGGGTCAAGGCCCGCCCGCTCACCAAGGCGCAGCGCGCCGCGGTGCCCGCGGCCGCACAGATCCTCGGCCGAGAGATCGACCTGCGCGATCGCGTTGCCGTGCGCGCGGCGATCTACGACGACCTCGGCCTGCCCGTGATCGCCACGAGCGAGAAGGCCCAGGTGCCAGCCATCGACACCGCCACGATCAAGAAGCTCCACAAACAGACCGGACACCCGTTCCTGCAGCAGCTGCTCACCTACCGCGGCGTCGACGTCGAACCCGCCAGCTGACGACCGAGAGCCTCACCATGACCGATCCCACGCCCCTGTGGCGCACCACCGAGCACGCGGATCTCGCCGTGCTCGAGCAGGCGTGGGGAGCGCACCGACTCTCGCAGATCCTCGGCGCAGCGCTCGGCAGCTACAACCGTCGCGGCAACGTCGACGCCCGCACCGCCGGTGCCGTGCTCGGTGTCACCGAAGGCACTATCCGACGCTGGGTGCGCACCGGCGTCCCCGCCGGCAAGGTGCAGGCCGTCATCGACCTGGTGCGGCCTCCACAGGGCGCATTTGAGCTCGAGCACTCCGACCTCCTCACCGCTCGACAGAACCTCGCGATCGCCACCGCAGACCCACAGAAGGGCGCCGACCTGTGGGGTCACAAGGGCTGGCTCGATCGCCACGACCTCGCGATCGTCAAGATCGCCGGCGCACCCGTCATGGTCGCTCGCATCGCCCGCCATGACCGCTCGGCCACCGCACAGCGCAACATGCTGCAGGGCGGCCTGAAAGACGCCCACGGCCACTATCTCCCGCCGGCCGAGATCCTCACCTTCCCGAACTACTTCGCCGCATCTATCGCCCGCCTCGAGATCCTCGAGGACGTCTACCCGTTCCGCGTGCAGATGCCCGAAGGCAAGCTCAACCGGGGCAGCACCAAAGCCTGGCTCGCCGAGGCCCCTCGGAAGCCACTGAGCTCCTACCGCCGCAACCCTCGTCGTCGCACCCGCAGCAAGGCCCAGGTCGGCATCCGCCCCGGCGCGTAGCCCCCAACCGCGATTTCTCCGCACGCCGCGCACATGCTCGACGTGACCAGAGAACAACGCATCCATCACCGCATCCGCCGCACCGCCCGCACAGCTAAGGCCATCGCCGACCTCGCCCGCGAGCTCACCCGCATCCTGCTGTGGACCGCGGCCGCCGGGCTCGCTATCGCTACTGCAGCAGGGACGGGGGGAGCGGATCTGCTCACCACCGCACTCGAGATCGTCGGCAGCATCCGCTGACCCCGGCACCCACCGGCTCGGCTCGGCGCGCAGCGCCGAACCTCACAGCCACGACCGGCCACCGCCACGAAGGCACCCCGTGCAGCGCCCGGCTCGCCGGGTGCC
>NNBT01001015.1_pt1:42500-97724 | contig 97724 bp, 82 predicted proteins | sample 1173831 | NCBI WGS metagenome assembly NNBT01 (sample SAMN07173936, study PRJNA388173) | plant metagenome | isolation source: symbiotic tissue sample KVJ10 | place: Norway: Troms, Kvaloya island | reverse complement strand
GCGAAATCGGCGATGGCTGGCGCGCTCGTCACGTCGAGCTCGATCGCATGCATGTTGGCGCGGCCAGCGATCGACGCCTCCAGGGCGGGGCGCCGCCGCCCGGCGACGATCACCGTATTGCCGGCATCGTTGAACCGATGCGCCAGAGCCTCCCCGATCCCCGATCCGCCGCCGGTGATGAGGATCGTGTTGCCGCTGTTCTTCATCGTCGCTCCTGTGCGCTGAGGGACAAGGCGTCAGTCCGGCAGGCCGGGCAGCAGCTTGTCGAGCGTCACGGGAAACTCCCGGACGCGAACACCCGTTGCATTGTAGATCGCATTGGCCACCGCCGCGCCCGATCCGCAGGTGCCAAGCTCCCCCACCCCCTTCAGCAGCAGCGGATTGGCGATGGAATCGCGCTCGTCGAGGAACAGGACGTCGATCGCGGGAATGTCGGCATGCGCGGGGACATGATATTCGCCGAGGTCGCGATTGACGACCTTGCCGGTCCGCGCGTCGTGCACCAGTTCCTCGGTGAGCGCCGCGCCAATGCCGAAGACAATGCCGCCGATCGCCTGCGACGTGGCGGTGCGCGGGTTCAAGATACGGCCCGCAGCGAAGACGCTGTTCCAGCGGGACACTCGCGTCTCGCCGGTCACCGCATTGACGCGCACCTCGCAGAAATGCGCGCCATAGGCCGCCTGGCTGTAGCGCGCATTGTTCTCGCCCGGCTCGGTCGCCCCCTCGACGCTCATCCCCTCACCGGCGAGCCGCGCCAGCGGATGCCGCGCGCCGCGCGCGATCAGCGCATTGTCGGCAAAGCGCGCCTCTGCCAGCGGCACACCGGCCGCCGCCGCCAGCTGCGCACGCAGCGCCTCGCACGCGGCATAGACCGCCGACCCGGCCGTGGCGGCGCCCCAGCTGCCGCCCGACCCGGCGCTGCGCGGGCTGTCGGTATCGCCCAGCCGCACCTCCACCCGGTCGGCCGACACGCCGAGCAGATCGGCGACGATCTGCGTCAGGATCGTATAGGTGCCGGTGCCGATGTCGGTCATCTCGCTGTCGATCGTCACCTGGCCGTTGCCGCCGATCGACACGCGCGCCGCGCTCGGCCCGTACAGATTGCCGCGCACCGATGCGGCCATGCCGTGCCCGATCAGCCATTCGCCATCGCGCATCGCGCCCGGCGTGCGGTTGCGTTTCGACCAGCCAAACCGCTCCGCCCCGCGCTGCAGGCAATCGACCAGCGCGCGGCTGGAAAAGGGCATGCCGTCCTCCGGGTGCCGATCCGGCTCGTTACGCAGGCGCAGATCGACCGGGTCGATACCGAGCTGCTCGGTCAGCTCGTCCATCGCGCATTCCAGCCCAAGCTGCCCCGCTGCCTCGCCGGGCGCGCGCATCGACACCGCCAGCAGCTTGTTCACCCGCACCACCTTGTGATCGATCAGGCGATTGGCTCCGGCATACAGAAGGTGCGTGGCGATGCCGGCGGGCTCGAAGAAGCTCTCGCCGGCCAGCTGGTCGGTGATCGTCTCATGCGCGATCGCGGTAAGACGGCCGTCGGCATCAGCGCCCAGCCGCAGCCGCTGGTGCGTGGCGGGGCGGCGGCCGGTCGTCTCATAGACGTTCTGCCGGGTCATCGCGACCTTGACCGGCCGGCCCAGCTGCTGCGCCGCGATCGCTGCCGCCGCGGCCTCCGGCATCAGGCCCAGCTTGCCGCCGAAACCGCCACCGACGAAGGGCGACCGGACGCGCACGTTCTCGGGCGAGATGCCGAGCACGGTGGCAAGCTGGTCGCGCGAGGTGACGGGCGACTGATAGGATGCGTCCAGCGTCAGACGGTCGCCCTCCCAGGTGGCGACTGCGGCATGCGGCTCCATCGCCGAATGGCTGTGGCTGGGCGTGGTCCAGACCGCGTCGACGCGATGCGCCGCGGCCTCCATCGCCGCCTCCACATCGCCCTGTTCGGTGTGGATCAGAAACAGGCCGAAAATGTCGTCGGTCGGCGGCGCGGCGCGGTCCAGCGCGGCTTCCATGTCGAACACGCCGTCATCGTCGGCGGCGCAGTTGATCGTCACCATGAGCGCGGCGGCGCGCGCCTGCTCGAACGTCTCGGCCACCACCACGCCGACCGGCTGGCCGAAATAGACGACCTCCTCCACCCCCTGCACCGGCGCGGCCGATCCGGCGAAGTCGCCGCCGTTGCGGATCAGCCGCGGGTCGGTGACGACCGCCAATACCCCGGGCATCGCCCGCGCCGCCGTCGCCTCCAGCCGGGTGATCCGCCCCTTGCCGACGGGCGCGCGCAGCAGCACGCCATGCACGAGGCCGTCAGGGAAATGCTCGGCGGCATAGCGCGCCTGCCCGGCGACCTTGCGCGGGCCATCGACGCGCGGCAGCGGCCGCCCCACCTGCTGATCGGCAGCGTCGTCGACCAGGCTGTGGCTGAACGGCGCGTCGAGCTTGATCGTCGCGCTCATCGGGCGTTCTCCTGGACAAGGGACGCAAGGCAGGCGACGAGCGTGCGCCTGAACAGCGGCAGCTTGAAATCGTTCGCGCCGCCGCCCCGCGCCTCGGCGAGCACGGCGTCGGCGACGCGGGCGAACAGCGCGCGATCGGGTGCCTCGCCCACCAGCATCGCCTCGGCTGCGCGATCGCGCCACGGCATCGTCCCGACCCCGCCAAAGGCGAGCGCGGCTCAGCAACCGCGACGATCCCCGCCACCGACACCAGCGCAAAGGCATAGGACGCCCGGTCGCGCACCTTGCGATAGCTCTGGCGTCCGGGCGGCGGCGGCGGCAGCGTCACCGCGGTGATGAGCTCACCCGGTGCCAGCGTCGTCTCGCGCTCCGGCGTATCGCCGGGCAGGCGGTACAGCGTTTCGAGGGTCAGCGTGCGCGGGCCATCGTCATGCCCGATCGTCTCCACCCCCGCGTCGAGCGCGCGCATCGCCACGGCCATGTCCGACGGATGCGAGGCGATGCAGGCCGGCGAGGTGCCGAGGATCGCCATGATCCGGTTGAACCCGCCGATCGCGCTGCACCCGCTGCCTGGCTCGCGCTTGTTGCAGGGCGTCGCCGGGTCATAGAAATAGAAGCAGCGCGTGCGCTGGAGCAGATTGCCCGCGGTCGTCGCCTTGTTGCGCAGCTGCGCCGACGCCCCCGCGAGGATCGCGCGCGACAGCACGGGATAGCGCGCCCGCACGCGGGGGTGCGCGGCAAGATCGGCATTGGTGACGAGCGCGCCGATGCGCAGCCCGCCCTCCGCCGTTTCCTCGATCGCCTTCAGATCAAGGCCGTTGATATCGACCAGCTGGCGCGGACGCTCGATGCCAAGCTTCATCAGGTCGAGGAGGTTGGTCCCCCCTGCGATGAAGCGGCCCTCCCCCCGCGCACCCTGCGCCGCCAGCGCCGCGTCGACGGAGGCGGGGCGGATATAGTCGAACGCGATCATGCCGCCGCCTCCGCCGCCTGCTGGTCGGCAACCTGCGCGATTGCCTCCACGATGCGCGGATAGGCGGCGCAGCGACACAGGTTGCCGCTCATCCGCTCGCGGATCTGCGCGGCGTCGAGCGTCACGGGTGCCTCAAGGTCGTCGCTGACATGGCTCGGCCAGTTCTCCGCCACCTCGCCCAGCATGCCGATCGCGGAGCAGATCTGGCCCGGCGTGCAATAGCCGCACTGGAATCCGTCGGTCGCGACAAACGCCGCCTGCAGCGGGTGAAGCGCCTCGGGCGTGCCGATGCCTTCGATCGTGGTGATCGCATCGCCCTGATGCATCACCGCCAGCGTCAGGCAGCTGTTGATGCGGCGGCCGTCGACCAGCACGGTACAGGCGCCGCACTGGCCATGATCGCAGCCCTTCTTGGTGCCCGTCAGGTGCAGATGCTCGCGCAGCGCATCGAGCAAGGTCACGCGCGCGTCGATCGCCAGCCGGTGCATCGTGCCGTTGATCGTCAGGTCGATATTGGTGGTCGCTTCCGCGTCGATCCAATCCACAGTCACTCCCTCGGCGCCCGCGTTTCCGGGCTCCATTCCTCTGTGCGATGCGATCGTATCGCATGGCCGACGCCCGCCGTTCCGCGCCGATTTGTCGACGCAGCGGGGACAGAATCGTCAGTCGCGGGCGTCGCGCCGCGGCGCTTTGGCGAGCGCGGCCTTGAACGCTGCATTGTCGAGAAAGGCGGTGACGGCCGTCACCCGATCGCCGCGCACGGTCATGATCCACAGATAGGTGTTGCGATAGGTGGAGCCGTCGGCAAGCGGCGCACTCCCATCCCAATGGACCAGCACGTCGTCGCCGTCGGCCCAGATGCGCCGCACCGCCGGGGTAAGCGGCGCGGTGAGCCGCGTGGCGAGCGGCCGCGCCGCTCCCGCGAGCAGAGCCTCACGCGACCGGTAGGTGGTGGCGACCGCGGGATCCTGGCCCGTAATATGCCAGACCACGTCATCGGTGAGCAGGTCGAAGACGTCCGCCTCGCCGCGCGCCCACTGCGCAAAGGCCCGCTCGATCAGCGCGCGGTTGGCGGGTTCGCGGCTGACCGGTTCGCGATTGGCCGGTTCGCGGCTGGGCGCCGCCACCGGATCCTGACGCGGCGAAGCGGCAACGGGGGCGGCAAGCAGAACCGCCGCGAGCGCGGCAGGAATGATGGATGATGGCAACGAGTTGTTCTCCCGGATGATCCTGCAAGAACGGCGCAGCGGGCGCGCGAGTTCGTCGCCGAAATGTCCCCCCTGGCGGGACGGGCCGCGGCGCGGCCAGATCGGACTAGGCCTGCGCCGCGACGGGATCAGGCGGACAGGCGCCTGCGCACGAACCCCATGAACGCCTCCAGCGCGGGGGAGCGATGCGCGTCGTCGGGGGTGTAGAGATAGGCCGGCCAGCGCAGGCAGTTCCACTCCGGCAGGATCTCGACCAGTTCGCCGGTCCGCAAGGGACCCTCGGCCACCACGTCGAGCAGCCGGACGATGCCATGGTCGCAGCGCGCCGCGGCGATCAGCGAGGCAGCGTCGTTGACGGTCAGGCCGCATTCGGGCGCGATCGTGCGCGTCTCCCCAGCAGCGTCGATGAAATGCCACGCATGCGGGCGCCCGGTCACATCGTCGATCAGGCGGACGCAGCGATGCTCCTCGCCAATATCCTCCGGCACCATCGGCGTGCCATGCCGGGCGAGATAGCCCGGGCTGGCGCAGGTCAGCACCCGGCTCTTCATCAGCAATTGCTTGTCGAGCCCGCGCGCATCGGGATCGCCAAAGCGCAGCGCGACGTCGAACCCGTCGGTCAGAAGATTGTCGGTCCGGTCGCGCACCAGCACGTCCAGCCGGACGCGCGGATGCTCAGCCAGGAAATCGGGCAGGATCGGGATCAGCACATCGGGCCCGAACGCCCCGTCGGTCGACACGCGCAGCCGCCCGCGGATCTCGGCCGGCGCCGCTGGCGTGGCGATGCGGCCCAGCGCCTCCAGCATCGGCGTCGCCTCGTCGAGGAACAGGCGTCCCTGGTCGGTAAGCTTCAGCGCGCGGGCATTGCGATCGAACAGCCGCAGCCCGGTACGCTCCTCCAGCCGGCCGATCGCCTTCCCCACCCCCGATCGCGACAGGCCGAGCAACTCGCTGGCGCGCGCATAACTGCCCGTGCGCGCCACGGCGACGAACACGGTGATCCCCGCGATGATCCGGCCGTCGAACAGCAATGGCGCTCCCTTCCGGTGCGAAGGCTATCATAGATGCACCGCGCGCGGCACGGCGCCTTTGCGTCGCGCGAAGCGCGACGGATCGGGTACGATCTCCCCTGACCGCAACGCTAACCACGGGAGCCTAACCTGTGTTCGGGCGTATAACATGGATAGACAAGGGGCAGGGGCGATGATCGAGATGCGATCGACAGGATGTCGTGACCGGCGCTGAGGTCGCGATTGCGGTCCCGGTGCGTGACGAGGCGGACCGGCTTCCCCGGCTTCTCGATGCGCTGGCGCGGCAGGTCGGCGCGCCCCCCTTCACGCTGGCGCTGTTCTTCGACAATTGCGCCGACGACAGCCTTGCCATCGCCCGGCGGCTGGCCCCGACGCTGCCCTATCGCATCATCACCGACTGTTGCGACGCAGGTCGCCCGTCCAATGCCGGGCTCGCGCGCGGGCGGGCGATGGCGCTTGCACTGTCGGTCGCGCCTGACGGACTGCTGCTGACCACCGATGCCGACAGTTGCCCAGCGCACGACTGGGTCGCGGCGACCCTGGCGGGGCTGGCTGAGGCCGATGTGGTCGCCGGGCGGATCGTGCAGCAACCCGGCCACGCCGCCCCACTGCAGGCGCGGCTGGAGGTCTATTACGATCGCCTTCACGCCCTGCGCCGCCGGCTCGATCCCGTCCCGTGGGAGGCGGGCGACACGCATCACTGGACCAGCGCCGCCAGCCTGGCGATGACGAGCGCGGTGTATCGCGCGGCCGGCGGCTTCCCGCCGCTGGGGAATGGCGAGGATGCAACCTTTGCCGATGCCGCGGCGCGGCTGGGCTTCGCGCTGCGCCGCGATGGCGCGGTGCGGGTGGCAACATCGACCCGGCGCGATGGCCGCGCCGGCGGCGGCTTTGCCGCGCATCTCGCGACGCTCGACACCGCGGAGCAGCCGCCGCTGGTGGCGCATCCGGCGGACGAGGCTTGGCGCTATGCGATGCAGGCGGAGGCACGCCAGCGCCACGGCGGCGACCGGCGTTTCCATGCCCGGCTCGCCGCCCCGCTGCGCCTGCCGCTGGCGGAGATCGTCGCGGTGGCCGCCGAATGCGCCAATGGCGAGGCGTTCGCCGCCCGGATCGTCGGCGCCCCGCCGGGCGGGATGCGCACGGTCACCCTCCCCGATGCCGAGCGGCTGATCGCGGGGCTGGAGCAGCACCGGCTGGAGGGCGCGGCATGATCGCCCCGCTGGACCGCGCCGACATTGCCGCGCTCACCCCCCGGCTGGATGGCCTCGCCGACCCTGCTGATCCCGACGCGCTGCTGCGCCTGCTGCGGCTGCTCTACGCGGTCGGCCGCAGCGACCTTCCGCTCGGCCGGTTGTTCGAAGGGCATGTCGATGCGCTGCAGATCATCGCCCGCTACGGCAACGCCGCGCAGCGCGAGGCGGCACAGGCGGCCGCGCAGGCGGGCGGCGCCTTCGGCGTGTGGAACGCCGATCAGCCCGGCGACCCCGCGACGCTCAGCGACGGCCGCATGTCGGGCGCCAAGGCCTTTGCCTCTGGCGCCGGGCTGCTCAGCCACGCGCTGGTCCCGGTCGATGTCGACGGCGGCCGCCAGCTGCTGCTTGTCGACCTGACGGAGACGCCGCCGGCGATCGACCGCTCCTGGTGGCGGGTCAGCGGGATGCAGCGGTCGGAGACGCATCTTGCCCGCTGGGACGGCGCAGTGCTCCCGCCCGAGGCGCTGATCGGCCAGTCGGGCGATTACGTGCGCGAACCATGGTTCAGCGGCGGCGCGATCCGTTTTGCCGCGGTGCAGGCGGGCGGGATCGCGGGCGTGGTCGATCGCACGCGCGACCATCTCGTCACCGCCGGGCGGGACGGCGATCCGCACCAGCGCGCCCGGCTCGCCGATCTCTATCGCGCGGCACAGGGCGCCGCCCACGCGGTCGCGCGCGCGGCCGCCAACTGGCGCGTCAACCGCCCCGACGACACGCTGGCGCATGTCGCCGCGGCGCGCGCGGCGGTCTATGCCGCGGGCGAGGCCGTGCTGACGCTGGCGCAGGCGGCGGTTGGCGTGCAGGCGATGTTCCTCGATCACCCGCTCAATGCCGCGCTCGCCGACCTCACCGTCTATCTGCGCCAGCCCGCCCCCGATCTGCAGCGCGACCGGGCCGGCGCGGCGGTCGCCGCCGGGCTGCTGACCCCGACACTGTGACAAACCTAGGGAAACGCGGCTTCGGCCACGTGCGCCGCCTGCTGGTGATCGCGCCGCACCCCGATGACGAGGCGGTCGCCGCCTGGGCGCTGATGCGGCGGCTTCGCGCGCGCGCCGCGACGGTGGAGGTGCTGGTGGTCAGCGACGGTGGTGCCTCGCATCCCGGCAGCCGGCGCTGGCCCCGCCCCCGGCTGGTGGCGGAGCGGCGGCGCGAAACGCGGCGCGTGCTGCGCCCGATCGGCATCACGCCGCCGGCGATCCGCTTCCTCGGCCTGCCCGACGGTGGGCTCGGCGCGCCGGCATCGCGCCTGCCCCACGCGCTGCGCCGCGCCTTGCTGTCGCGCCGCGCACCCGATCTGATCGTCGCCCCGGTCGCCGATGACGCGCATGAAGATCACGCCGCGGTCGCCCGCGCCCTGCGCGCCGTCCCCCGCCGCGGGGAGGCACGCGCGGTGTATCACGTCTGGCCGGCAGGCGCGGGGCGCCGGCTGCGCGGGCCGCACCTGCCGCTTACCGCCTCGCACGTGCCGATGAAGCGCGCCGCGATCCGCCGCTACCGCACCCAGGCGGGGCTGATCACCGATGCCACCGCGGGCTTCACCATCACCCACCGCCACCTCGCCGCCTTCGCGGCCCCGCGCGAACGGTTCGGATGGGACGCATGAAACCGATCGACCTCGCCGGGTTCGAGGCAAAATTTGCCCAGAGCGATGATCCCTGGTCGACGTGGGACAAGCCCGACGAGGTGGTGAAGCGCCACGCCATTCTCCACGCGCTCGGCCCCGGCCCGCTTGGCCGCGTGCTGGAACTTGGCGCGGGCAATGGCTCCAACAGCCGCTCGCTCGCCGCGCGCGCCCTCCGCCTCGACGCGACGGAGGCAACCGCGCACGGCACCCGGCTGGTCGCCCGCGCGATCGCCGGCCACGCCCCGCGCGCCCGTGCCCGCCAGCTCGCCGTGCCCGCGCCGTCGCCGCGCCCCTGTTATGACGCGGTGGTCATCGCTGAATTGCTCTATTATCTCGATCCCGCCGCGATGAACGCGCTGGCGCGGCAGGTGGCCGGCGTGCTGCGTCCCGGCGGGCGGCTCGTCCTCGCCCATCACCGCATCACCTTTTACGATTTCGCGCAGCAGGCGGCCGGCATCCACGATCGCTTCGCCGCCGCAAGCGGTCGCCGCTGGTCATCCCGCCTTGTCCGCCAGACGGGCCGCTGGAGCGTCCTCGCCCTCACCTGACCCACCGGCTGAAGTTGAGGCGACGCTCACGACCGGCAGGACCGAAGCCGCGCGCGATGTCGCGGCATACGGCAGCGGGACGCAGTGATCCTGCCATGTCGCAGACCTGTTCTAACCCACGTTGTGGCGGGCGATCCGACTCACATCTATCGACTAGCGAGGAGGTTGCCATGTCGATCTACGATAAGGAATACTTCTGCGTCCGGGCCGAAAGTGAGCTGCAGATGGCGAAGGCAGCACAGAACCCCGCCGCGAAGCGCGCGCACTACACGCTGGCCGGTCACTATCTCAATCGTGCGCATGGTGGTCAGCTACGCAACCTGCCTGCCTCTGCGGCCAAATGAGCTGCGGAAAGGACGATCCTGAGTTATTCTCTCTGACGGAAAGCTGATGTGCCCGGCGGGGCGGGCCGATCGGTGTGACAGAGGCAAGTGAGCAGAGGCGGCCCGCCGCTGTGTCTATTAACCGGCGTTTCCGGTCACATCGAAATAGGCGCTTCGATACACGCGGCGCCATGCGTCAGATTCAGCCGTGTTCCGGATGAAAGGGCATGCGGAGATCGGATCGCCCTTCGCACACGCATCCCGCCCGCCAACAAAGCTTCTGTGACTCGCTGCGACGAGCCAGATTATCAGTCCCTTGTTCCAGATTTGCGCCTTGCCAACTTGGCGCGGTCCGCCTCAAACCCGGCGCTGCATTGGCGCATTAGGGCGAGAAAACGATGCACCTCCTGATCGTACAGGACCAGGTAACCTTGGTCGACAGCGATGTCATTGTACCGCCGTTAACCATGGCCTTGCGCAAGAACGGTTGAAGGAGCAAGGAATGGATCGGACGTGACCGTGTAGAATGCGCAACGCGATGCCATACTCTCCCCTGATTGCGAAACTGCGCGCAGTGACAAGAATACGGGACGAAGACGCCGCGAAGGTAAATAGCACTTGGATCAACGAATATAGAACCATCGCGGGAAGCGACATTGTTTCCGCAGGGACCAGGATCGAGAGCCTCCGTGTCGTCCTGGATGGTTGGGCCGCCCGCTACCGGATGACGGCCGACGGCAATCGTCAGCTGACCGAATTGCTGATCCCGGGGGACTTCTGCAACGTCCACGCTACGATCCTTCCTGCCATGGACCATGGTGTGACGGCGCTGACGGACTGTCGTGTCGGCAAGATCGATGTCGCGGCACTCGACAATGTCATCATCGAGGTGCCTGTCCTTGCACGCGCAATCTGGAGGAGCGTGCTGATCGATCTGACCATCCTGCGCGAATGGGTCGCCAACGCCGATCAACATGACCCGCTGAAAACCGTCGCGCATCTGCTGTGCCAGCTACATGCGCGATTGGGGATCATCGGGCGCGTGCGCGCCAATCGCTTTGCGCTTCCGCTCACGGATGACGACGTCGCCTCGGTGTGCGGCCTTCCGGCAATGCCCGCGACAAATTACCTCGATGAACTGAAGGATTGCGGCCTCATCAGCCGCAAGGGCGATGAGATCACCCTGAACGATCTGCGCGCGATCCACCGGTTTGCCGGCTATAACGCAAGGCACTTGCAATTCCGCAAGCCGGCCGAACGCGCGACGGCCTGACCGACGATCCGGGGCCGCGATCACGCGGACAGCCGTCCCTCAGCGGCTCGCGGCGTTCCTGCCCGCCCCCGGCTTCCACGCGGCCGGCTTGGTCGACGGGTCCTCCGCTGCGCCCGCGCCGCTGCCGCGCGCCTCGCCGGTGACCGGATCGACCGAGGCGCGCGCCCCTGCCCCTTCCCCGCCCCCGGCCGGATCGGCATTGACGGCGCCAGACGGATCCTCACGGCGCAGCGCCTCCTCCCGCGCAGGCGAATAGGATTGGCCGTACAGCCCCTCGCCGTGATCGAAGGGGTTCTTCGGCGTCTGCCGCTCGGGGTCGGCGGCGGGATGGTCGGTGCGTTCCATGGCAAGGCTCCTCATCTGCAAGGCCGGGCCGCCGCGGGCGGCGCATAGCCTTTCCGCATCAACGGCCCAGCCGGCGCTAAGTCGTTACCGCCGCGGAACGTACGCGCCGTTTTCTGCGTAACCTGGATCAGATCGCACCTCCCATGTTGCCCCTGGAGGGCCCCGATTGCGCTTGGCGCAGCGCGCTCTAGGGTGCGGCGCGGGCTGATCGGCGGCATCCCCCCCGCGCGCCGCATTGGAGGGCAGCGATGCTGCGATATGGCCGAAACCTGCGCATCCTGGCGATGGGCTACGCCATGCTTGCCGGCGCGGTCGATGCGATCGGCTTCCTTAGATCCGGCGGGCTGTTCGTCTCGTTCATGAGCGGCAATTCCACCCGCCTGTCGATCGGCGTCACTCAATCGCTGACGATCGCCGTCGCGGCCGCCACGCTCGTCGCGCTGTTCGTCGCCGGCGTTATCTTCAACGTCCTGATCGGCGAAAGCGCGCCAGCGCACCACCGCAAGTTCGCCGCCACCCTTACGGTCACCCTGCTGCTGGTCGTGGCCGCCGCGATCGACAGCGCCGGGCGCCACCGCGTCGCGGTCGGCTTCCTGTGCGTCGCCATGGGCAGCGCGAATGCGATCTTCCGCCGCGATGGGGAGGTGGGGATCGGCGTCACCTACATGACCGGCACGCTGGTGAAGCTCGGACACCGGCTCGCCGACCTCCTGCGCGGTACGTGCGACCGGGAGTGGCTGTCCTATTTCCTGTTGTGGCTATCGCTGGTGCTGGGCGGCATCGCGGGGGCGAGCGCCTTTATCTGGTCCCCCAACGCCGCCCTCTGGTGCGCCGCCGCCACCGCCGCGATCCTCTCCGCGCTGACCTTCTGGCTGATGGGCGACGAGACCCGCGCCGCACGCTGAGCACCGCCGCCCGGGTGTGTTGACCGAATAATACAGTGCCACTAGCATCGGCTCCGGGACACAGGACAGGGAGGGGATGATGCGACGCCTGCTACCGGGCACGCTGGCTGCCGCGATGGCGCTGACCGGCGCCACCACCACGTCCGCCGCCGCGCCGGGCGACTACCGCCCGGCCTTCCGCCCCGATCAGCTGAAGGGCCCGCCTGCCGGCGCGCCCAACGAGGTACTGGTGCTCGGCACCGTGCATCTGTCGGGTCTTGGCGACGGCTTCCGCCCGGCCCAGCTGTCGCCCTTGCTCGACCGGCTGGCCCGCTGGCAGCCGACCGCCATCGCCACGGAATCGCTCTCCGGCCTGCAATGCGACAGCCTGCGCCGCCATCCTGCGCGCTATGCCGATACGGTGGAGAGCTATTGCCCCGACACCGACACCGACACCGGCCCCGCCGCCTGGCCGGCCAAGCCGACCGCCGGACAGCGCCGCCACCTCGCGGCCATCCTGCTCGCCGCGGGGGAGCCAGCCTCCGCGCTGGTCCAGTGGCTCCGCCTGCCCACCGCGGAACAGCGCGCCGGCGACGGGCTGACGGCGGACCTCGCAACAACGCTCGCCGCGCTGAAGGGCCGGCGCGACGAGAATTACTGGATCGCCGCGGTGCTGGCCGCGCGGCTCGGCCATGAACGTTTATGGAGCATCGACGATCATTCCGCCGACACGCCGGAGCCCACCGATCGCGCGGCAGCAGAGGCAGCGATCATGCGCGCGTGGGACAATCCCGCCGCCAGGGCGCAGCGCGCGCAGGATCAGCAGCATGAGGCCCGGCTGACGCAGCCCGACGGCTTGCTGGCGATGTACCGGGCGCTCAACGATCCGCAGACCCCGACGCTCGCTTATGAGGCCGATTTCGGCGCCGCCCTGGTCGAACCCTCGCCGCAGGGCTTTGGCCGCCGCTATGTCGGCTATTGGGAAACGCGCAACCTGCGCATGGTGGCCAACATCCGCGACGTGCTCGCGCGCCAGCCCGGCACCCGCCTCCTCACCATCGTCGGCGCCTCGCACAAGGGCTATGTCGACGCCTATCTGAACCTGATGCACGACGTGCGGCTGGCCGACGCGGCGGCGGTGCTGCGCTGATCGACGGGGGGGCGCCTATCCCTTGAACCTCGGCGCTCGGGCAAAATCATCAGCATCGAACGGGCGATCGTTGAACAGATAGTCGTAGTAGAATTCGCGCAATTGCCGGTGAAAGCTGCGGATCCGGTCCTGATACGCCAGTTGCGCGGTCAGATCCGTCGCTGCCAGCCGCGTCAGCAGCGTTTGCACACCGGCAGGGGGCATGATCCAGCCGAGCGTTCGCGCGGCAGCATCGCGCTGCTCCAGCCCTTCGCGATAGGCGCGCACCTGATCGGCGACGTCCTCATCGCCGTTCTGATGAAAGGCGAAATACCATTTGTAGTGGAACGGCGCGCCCAGCGGCGCCGACATGGCCCATTGCGGATGTCGCGCATAGAAGCGGCGCATCGTCTCCTCGCGGGGGATATCCCAGGCATGGTTCACCCGTTCGCGCTGGGCCAGCGCGATCTCCGCACCCTGGCTGATCGGCAGCGCGCGGTTGATCGCGACATGCGCCAGCGTGGGCGCGACCAGCACCAGCACCAGCCAGCTAGCGGCCAGCGTCGCGGCATTGACGGCCGAGCTCCATCGAAGCCGCCCCACCAGCGCGGCAAGACCGATCCAGAACAAGAGATAGGCGGCAATGACCACCAGGATCAGCAGGATCGTCCCGCCGCCCACGCCCGATAGCAGCGCGCCGATCGTAAAGGGTATGGCCAGCGCAGCCCAGAGCAGCACCAGCCGCAGCACCCTTCGCCGCCGCATCAGCCCGGCACCGCCGCGCGGCAACGCCGCCAGCGTGCGCCAGCGCCCGCTCTCCCGCTCCGCGGACGTCAGATCGTGGAACAGCGCGATGACGAACAGCGGCGCCAGAAACACCAGCACGAAGGAGAAATCGAACCGGCCGGGCAGCGCCAGCTCGGGGTTGAAGACATCGCCGTCGTAAATTTGCGCTTCCAGCCCCAGCGCCCTGACGCGCAGGATAAAAGGGGACACATCGCGCATCCCCAACGCGGCGAAGGCGAGCGGCGACGGCGAATCCCAGGTCGGATGGAAACTGTAATAAGCCGCACTTCCGGCATCCCGGCTGCGCCCGACATAGTCGACGACGGCAGCGATGTCCTCCGCCTGCGCCGCGGGCACAGCGGCAATCGCAGCGCGCTGACGCTCCACCTCCGCCATGCCCGCAGCCACCGCCGCCACCGACAGTGCGGCCAGCAACGCCAGGGTGACGAGGATCAGCCGCGCACGGACCAGCAGGCGAAGTTCCTGCATCCAAAGGTTCATCGCGCCGCTCCCGGCCGCACTACGCCCAGGCGGCTCGCCCTTCTTGAGAGCAACAGAGCGGCGATGATGAGCCAGGCCAAAATCACGATCACCCCCGGCACCGCCCCGGCGGCGAGCGCGCCGCCACGGGGCGGTCGATAGGCGAAGTCGGGTATTTGGCCCCAGTTGCTCGCCGCCACGCGCTTGCGCTGGTCAGCACCCGGGTCTGTTGCCGTGTCGTCGCCGTAGCTGACCCCCTGCGCCTGCATCCGGTTCAGCCGCTGGACGAGCGCGTAGCGATAGTCCTCCGCCTGTTCGAGAAAGCGGCGATGCCCCGCGAAATCGGTGCCGGCCGCCGCCATCGAGAGTGAGCGGAGCGCGATCGCCGGGCTGACCATGCCGATCGCGCGGACCAATTGGTTCTGCCGCTGCTGCGCGTCATGGTTCTCGTCGGCATACAGGTCGAAAAGGCCGGCGGTCAGCCGCTCCCCCTCCAGCGCCAGCAATCCCTTGTAATTGACCGGCAGCTCCTCGACCCGCTCAACGCCGTATCGCTTCAGCACATCGGCTTTGAACGCGGCGAAATGGGGGTCGTCAGGATTATGGCTGTCCCCCATCCGCCGCAGGTCGCGCGCAATCGCCACGTCGGTCTGGAGGCGGTTCTGTAGAGGGATGGCGGCCGTGGCGATATCGGGCGCGAGGCGCGGCAGCAGGACAACGGTGACAGCCCATAAAGAAATCAGCACAAGCAAGGCGTCGCGGCTGCGCCACACCAGCGTCGATACCAGCACGATCATCACCACCCACAGCGCGAGATACGTGGCATAGCCAAGCGCGATGGCGGCGATCGGCAGCATCAGCGCACCGGGCTGCCCGGCGATGGCAAGGAAGCCGATCATCGCCGGCGCACCGGCGAGGATGGCGACCGCGCCCAGTGCCAGCAGCTTGCCCCCGACGATCTGTGCGCCAGACACGCCTTGCAGCATCAACAGCCGGATGGTCCCGCGCTCCGTCTCACGCGCCACAGCGCCAAAGCCGAGGAAGATCAGCAGCAACGGCGCGACGACCTGAAGCACGAAGGCGGGGGTCAGCTGCCCGAAGCGGATCAGCATCGAGCTCTGCCGCACGTCACCGAAATTGGCGGTGTTCTGGCGGTGCCCCTCCAGAAACATGCTGCTCCCGGTAAAGGCATCGACGCCCGGATCGAAGGCGGCGAGGGGTCCCAGCGGGCGAAAGATGAAATGGCCATAATGGACCACGCGGTGCGGGTGACGGTCGGGCTGCGCGTCGAACGCATGTTCCGCCTGATGCTGGTGACGCGCGCGAAGCTCCGCGTTGGCGCGCTGGTGCGACCAGGCGCTGAGCACCGCCACGATCGTCAGCAGAACGAACAGCCCGACGGCGATGATGGCGACGCGGTTGCGCGCCATCAGGCGCAGTTCGTCGGTCGCAATCAGCAGGATGTGCTTCATGCCGCCTGCCCCTTCGTTCCCGCAGCGAAACGCGCATGGAGCGCGCGCACGTCGAAGCGCTCCGGGCCGCGGGCCTCCGCCTCGTCGGTGATCCGCCCCGCCTCCAGGAAGCCGATCCGATCGGCAACGTCGGCTGCGGAGAGCAGATCGTGCGTCACCATCAGCACGGCCGTTCCCCGGTCACGCACCGCCTGCACCAGTGCGTTGAAATCAGCCGTCGCGCGCGGATCCAGACCCGACGTTGGCTCGTCCAGCAGCAGCACCGGCACGTCCCGCAGCAGCGCGACCGCAATCGCCACCTTCTGGCGCATCCCCTTGGAAAAGCCGCTCAGCCGCTGGTCCCAGGCGCGCTGCTGCAGCCCCGCCGCGGCCAGCGCCTCGGTAATCGCGCCACGCTCCTTGCGCTCATCCGACAGGGCGAGAAGATAGTCCGCATTCTCGACCGCGCTGAGATGCTCGTACAGCGCGACATTCTCCGGCAGATAGGCCATCCGCCGCCGCGCCGCGTCCGGGTTCGTCCCCGGGTCAATGCCGGCGACCAGCACCGCCCCCGACTGCGCCCGCACGAAGCCGAGCAATGTCGCCAGCGTCGTCGACTTGCCGGCGCCATTGCCACCCAGCAGCGCGGTAATGCTGCCCGCGGGCACCCGCAGCGACAGCCGGTCGAGCACGCGTTGCTCGCCATAGCCAACGGTCAGGTCGTCGATGAGGATTGGCGGGGTGCCGCTCCGGTCCATGGGGTTCTTCCTCAGATGTCGAGGCGCAGCGAGGCGCGCACGGTTCGCGGCGCACCGGGATAGATCCAGAGCGCGCTGTAGGAGCTGGCGGCGTACCGCGTGTCGAAGAGGTTGTCGGCCTCCACCCGAAGGCGCAATTTTTCGGTCAGCGGCGCCTCGACCGCCGCCTTCGCCTTCACATAACCGGGCAAGATGACGGGATCTTGCGTCACCGCGCCGGTGCGATCGCCGACATAGGCAAGGCCGCCGCTCACCTGCCACTCGCCACGTCGCGACGGGATGCGATGGACGACCAGCAAGGTGCCCGAATGCGCCGCGACGTTGAGCACCTCGGGCGTGGGGAAAGCGGCATCGTCCGCCTTGGCGTCGAGCCAGGCGTAATTGGCGACGATCTGCCAGCGCCGTCCCAGCCGTGCCGAGGCATCCAGTTCGATCCCGCGGCTGACGATGCTGCCGACCGGCGCCAGGAAGTTCGCGTTGTTCGGATCGGTCGTCAGGATGTCGGTCTTGCGAATGTCGAACCATGTGGCGGCCACGTCGATGCCGGGCAGCTTGGCCGCGACCCCCAGTTCATAGCCGCGCCCCGATTCCGGCCCGAAACCGGCCCCGCTGCTGTCGGTGCCGGTGTTGAGCGAGAAGCTCTCGCCCCAGTTCGCATGAACCGCGATCGCCCCGCTGACCTGATACCGGCCGCCCAGCCGGAAATTCACCGGCTCGTCGATGGTGCGGCCGGTGATCCCGGTGTTGTTGTTGACGATCTTCTGCCGGTACGGATCGATCCGCGCACCGCCAACCAGCGTCAGCCGGTCGGTGACGTCCCACATGTCCTGAACGTAGAACGTGCCGACCCAGCGGCTTTCGTCGTTGTTGGTGAACGGGCGCAGCGGCGCGGCGACCGCGCCATATACCGGGTTGAACAGGTCGACGGCATAAGGCGCGGTCGCCGACGGATTGATCCGCAGCCAGCGCTCGCCATAGTCGAATGTATAGCCCTTGATGCCGATGCTGACCCGATGCCGGCCAATCGTTCCGGCCAGTTCCAGGCGGGCGGACACGTCCTTCACGCTGAAGTCGCGCGACCGCCGCTGGCGCCACAGCGCATTTCCCTCGATACGCGACTGATCGGCCGACAGGCCCTTCAATGTCCCGGTGCGCCACACCACGCCGCCGTTCAGCGTCCACTGGTCACTCAGTTGCGCAAGGCCGGTGAACTCATGCTGGTCGTTCTTCGATCGGGTGAGGCCGTTCGATGGCTCGCCGTACCAGTTCGACCGCGGCAGCGCGTTGGCGTCACCGCCGATCGCCGGAATGCCCCGATCGAACGGCGTGTCGAAACGGCTGAACTCGCCGATATAGGTCAGGCGCACCGCGTCGCTCGGCTGCCACGTCAGCGATGGCGAGACGATGCGGCGATTGATCGTGACGTGGTCGCGCCACCCGTCGCTGTCTTCCGCCGCCACGACGATGCGGCCCGCCAGCGTATCGGTCAGCGGCCCGGTGGCATCCACCTCGATCCGGCGCGTGTCGAACGAGCCATAGCTGATCAAGGCATTGGCATGCGGCGTGAAGCGCGGTGCCTTGGTCACGATGTTCACCCGCCCGCCCGGATCAACATCGCCGAACAGCGCACCGGCCGGTCCCTTCAGCACTTCGATCCGTTCGGTCGTCGCCGGGTCGCGCGGAGGGGCCATGCCGCGATTGGCGAGAAAGCCGTTCACATAATATTCGGCGCCCCCATCCGGCGTTCCGAGGAAGCCGCGCACCGCGAAATTGTCGATCACACCGCCGCGATTGTTCTGCTGGCTGAACCCGCTCACCAGCTCGAGTGCGTCGCTGAGCCGATAGGTGCCCGCCGCGTCCAGAATGTCGCGCTCGACCGATCGGCTCGATTGCGACATCCGCTCCGTCACCGTGTCGGACGACCGCGTCCGGTCGACGCTGGTTCGCGTGCCCAGCACCACGATGTCGGAATCGCCCGTGTCGGCCCGGGCAACCCCCGCCCCCCACTGCCGCCGCTACGCCGGCAGCGGCCAGCATGAACGTGCCGGCCTTTGCCCGATCCGTCGGGCGCGCCACGATCGTCGAAATTCCCCACACACCGATCACGAACCACCGCTTGGTTGAGTTATGTTGCAACATCCCATAGAGGCGCTGGCATAAGGCGTAACTGGAATGTTGCAACATCACATCACAAGGATCGTTTGTGCTTCCGCTCCTTCTCGCCGCAGCAACGGCATTGACCGCTTCGCACTCGCCAACCTCGGCCCCGGCCACTCCCACCTCAGCAGCCGCCGCCCCCTCGCCCTCTCCCGCCCGACCGGTCCTGCCGCCGGCGCTGCCGTGGACCGGCGCAAGCGAGCGGCTGGTCGTCGCGGCGGACCATCCGTGGATCACCCCCGCCGAACGCGCGGGCTTTGCCACCACCCCGGGCTATGCGGAGGTCCGCGCGTGGCTCGACCGGCTGGCCGCCGCCTCGCCACTGATCTCGGTCGAGACGTTCGGCACGACGAGCGAAGGCCGCGACCTGGTGTTCGTCCGTGCCAGCAAGGGCGCGGGTCAGCGTCCCGTCGTCCTCGTGCAGGCGGGCATCCACCCCGGCGAGATCGACGGCAAGGATGCCGGGCTGATGCTGCTTCGGGACATCGCGACGGGGGGAAAGGCCCACCTGCTCGATCGGGTGGACCTCGTCTTCGTGCCGATCCTCAATATCGATGGCCACGAACGGACCAGCGCGTGGAACTTCCCCGCGCTGCGCGGCCCGGATCAGAAGGGCTATCAGCGCAACGCCCGCAACATCAATCTGAACCGCGATTATGCCAAGGCGGACGCCCCCGAAACGCGCGCCATCATCACGTTGCTGCGGCGCTTCGATCCGATCCTCTACGTCGATTGCCACGTCAGCGACGGCTTCGACATGCAATATGACATCACCTTCACTTATGCCGCTGGGGTCGCTACGCGCGCCATCGCGCCACCGCTGACTGGCTGGAGGATCGCTTCGGCCCGGCGGTGACCGCGGCGCTGGAACGGGCCGGTCACGTCCCCGCCATCTACCCCAGTCCGATCGACACGCGCGATCCGGCGAAGGGCATCCGCTATGCTCCCGAGGGACCACGCTATTCGACTGGCTACGGCGACTTCATCGGCGTGCCGACGGTGCTCGTCGAAAACCACATGCTGAAGCCATATCGCCAGCGCGTGCTGGGCACGTATGTGCTGCTGGAAGAAGCGATCCGCCTCGCCGGCTCAGAGGCGCCGCGGATCGTGGCCGCCAAGGCGCGCGACCGCGCCAGCCGCCCCCGCACCCTCCTGACGAAGTGGCAGCCCGCCGCTGCGCCGATCGGCTGGGTCGACCAGTTCAAGGGGGTCGCCTTCGAAACCTACCGGTCGCCGGTGACGGGACGCGACGAACAACGCTGGCTGGCGCGCCCGATCACCTTTCGCATGCCGATCATCGGGCAAGAGGCAACGCAACGCGTCACCCTGCCCCGCGCCTGGTGGATCCCGCCCGCGCAGGCCGAGGTGATCGACCGGCTGCAGCTCCACGGCATCCGCTACGAGGTGCTTGATGAACCGCGGGCACTGACCCTCGATCGCGTGCGGCTCGTCTCGCCGCAAAGCCGGCCGGCCACCGACGGCCGCATCCCGCTAGCCGCCGCAGACCTGGTGCATGAGCAGGTTCGAGAGACCATGCCGCGCGGCAGCGTCCGCGTACCCGCCGATCAGCCGCTCGGCCTGCTCGCCGCCGCCCTGCTCGAACCGGAAAGCCAGGACTCCTTTCTTGCCTGGGGCTTCTTCCCGGAATTGCTTTCCCCCGCGCCGGGCAGCGAGGCGTTCGTCCTGGTGCCAAGCGCCGAAGCGCTGCTCGCCAACGATCGCCCGTTGCGCGACCGCTTCTCCGCGAAGCTGCGAGCAGATCCCATCTTCGCGAACGATCCCGATGCCCGGCTCGCCTGGGTGCTGGATCAGGAGTCTCCGCGCGACCCCTTCCACGCCCTCTATCCGATCCGCCGCGAACCGTGATCCGCCGCGGACACCGCTCAGAAATTGATCACCACATTGGCAAAGGCGCCGGTCCAGGTCGGCGCCTTGCCCGGGATCGCCGCCTTGATCCCCGCGCCCGGGAAGGACGCGGCCAGCCCGATCGTCAGGAACATGTTGCTGGTCAGGATCTGGTTATATTCCAGGAAAAAATCGTCCGAGAGGTGCGACCTGGTCACCCCGTCGACCAGATTATACCCGCTCGGCGTCCGCACGAAGCGCGTTGCCTGTCCGAACTGCAGCGGGCTGTCGAGCTGCGCGGCGGCGATATAGGAATAGCGCAGCGTGACGGTGATCTTCTGCGACGGCTGCACCGCGCCGCTGAACTCCAGCGCCTTCACATTGGTGTTGATGAACACCATCGACGATTCCGCCCCCGTCGCCCAGATGCCGGGTGATCCTTCGTAGTAAAGCGGGTCGAACCGCTCCAGCTTGGGCGTATCGGGATTGTCGCCAGAGAAATATTTGGCGGTGTAGATCAGCGTCGGCGTCCACGGCGTGTCGGCGAACTTGTAGCCGATCTGCCCGCGCGCGGCCCAGGCGGACATGTTGATCCGGTTGTTCCACTGATAGGCGGCGTCGCCGGTGATGAACCAGTTGCGCAGCGGCCCCGTGTCGCGGCTGCCGCGGAAATACAGGTTCACCACATTGGTCTGGTCGCGCCCGTCGGGGATGATCGTCGGCTCCCCGACCCCGCCGGGCGCGGCGCGGATGTACGGCGATTCCGATCGCAACACGTTGATATAGGTGAAGCCGAGGAAATCCTCGTTCGGCGCATCATAGCGGAAATCGACCCCGGCCAGCTGGTTGCGCCCATTGTTCGACGGCAATTCGCGCGGCTCGATGAAATAGCCGGTGATCGTCTGGCGCCCGTTGATGATCCGCCCGATCGCCGCCTTTTTCCAGGCCTTGCGCGGCCCGAATTTCAGCGCCCCGCGCTCGAACCCGTTCACCCCGCCATTGGCGATCAGCATCCCGCTGCCCAGCGTCAGCTCGCGCGGGCCGACCGACAGGTCGAACTTCGCCCCCGCCCCCCCGGTGCGGAACCCCAGATAGCCTTCCTCCAGCGTGATCGCGCCCTGGTTGCGTGAATCGAACGCATCGGTCCCCCAGGTACGCGAGGCAACGGCGGAAATCTTGCCATAGAATATCGCGCCATCGGCAAAGGTCTTGTCGAACCCGACGCCCGGCTTGGCATAGCCCTCCAGCCAGTTCTCGTCCGAATTGAACCGCGACTGCGGCGAGAAGACCGAGGCGAGGTTCCAGAACAGGTTGTTCTCGATATCGTAATTGAGCCCGCTCTGCAGGTACCAGCGCACATGCAGCCCATCGCGGTCATAGATATCGGTGATCGGCCTCTGCTGCGCGGCGGAGGTGGCGATCTGGCCGCTGCGCAGCCCCGACGGTCCCGCCTGCGGCAACGTCGTCGTACCCGACCGGCGCACCGAGCCTTCGATCACCTGGATGCCGTCGGCCCGGGCCGCAGGCACGTCGTGGCCCAGGGTGCGCTCGGGCCTGGGTTCCGCTGCCTGGGATGTGGGTGGTTGGGATGTGGGTGGTTGGGAGGCGGCTGGCTGGGAGGCGGCCGGCGCCTCCTGCACCGCTGGCACCAAGACGGGAGGTGGTGGCAAATCCAACGCTCGGTCCCCCATGCCCAAGTGAGTAGTCCGACAGCTGTGCCCAATTGCTCCGGCAGCAGATCGATAAATCCCCCTCTTCCGGCGCCCTATCGTGACAATTACCTACCCGGCGCGCTCCCCCCCCGACGAGCCGCGCCTCCGTCGTTGCCGTCCAGCCATTGCAGGGGTGAAAGTGCGACCCGGAATGCCGCCATGAACTTCATGAAGTGGCGCAACGCGCTCGAGGCGCTTCGTTACGAAGTGATGAGCCGGCTCCTGCTCTTTCCGCTCACGCTCTGGGCCGAGCAGCAGCAGATACGGCGCCAGCGGTCGCGACATTCATCACCATCACCGCCCTCTAGGACGGCCCCGCGATGACGCCACGCAAAAGCGTGCCCCCCGCAGCCTCACGCCGCCGCCAGCGCCGCGGGCTCGAGCCGGTGTAGCCGGAAGCCGCCCTCGCCCAGCGCGCTGCGCGCCACGTCGATCAGGTGCGCATGGTGTGTGAACAGCAGCACCTGGTTACGCCGCGCCGCCACCGCCAGCACGCGAAGCATCGCCGCCGCGCGTTCGTCATCGGCGGTGATCAGCAGATCGTCGCACACGATCGGAAGCGCGTGCTGCCCGGTCTCGATCGCGCCCAGCCGCAGCGCCAGGTACAATTGGTCGCGCGTCCCCTCCGACAGCGCCTCGACGCCGACCGCCGTGCCCCCGGCCCGGATCGCGCGGATCGCGGGCCGGTCCTGGTCGTCATAGTCGACGCCAAGCCCCGCGAACGCCCCCGCCGTCACCGTCGCGAACAGCGTGCCCGCGCGGTCGATCAGCGGCGCCTGGTTCTGCTGGCGATGGCGGTCGAGCACCCAGCGAAGCAGCGCCGCGGCCGCCACCGCCTCGACATGCGCCTCCGCCGCCGCGCCCATCGCCGCCGCGCTGTCGGCGACGATCTGCTGCGCGTCCGCCGCGCTGCTGTCCTGCGCCGCGCGCGCGAACGCCGCCTCCGCCTCGGCCAGCGCGCGGCCCACTTCCTCGCGCGCGGCGGCGACGTCGGCGCGCCGCTCGGTCAGGCTGGCCTGTGCAATCGCCTCCTCCTCGGGGGACAGCGCCGCCACCTCGGCGGCCAGCGCGTCGAGCCCGTCCGGCCCGGCGAGGCCGGCAAGCTCCGCCTCCGCCTCGCGGATCGTGGCGATCAGCCGCGCCCGCTCGCCCGCCGCCGCCACGGCCGCATCCAGCGCCGCCTCGTCATCGGCGCCGATCCGTTCGCGCAAGCCATCAATCACCCGCGCCGCCGCCAGCCACTGCGCCGCCGCCTTGTCCTTTTCGCTGCTCAGCCGATCGCGTTCGGCGGTAAGCCCGGCAAGCCGCTCGCGCGCGCCCTCCGCGCGGCGCCATTCCGCCGCCAGCGCCGCAACGATCCGCGTTGCCGGCTCCGCGCTGCTCCGCCCCAACGCCGCCAGCACCGCCGCCGTTTCCTCGGCGAAGGCGCGCGCGTCCGCTTCCATCCCGGCGATCTGCCGCACCACATCGGCGCGGCTGGTCAGCTCTTCCGCCACCCCCTCGATCGCGGCCAGCGCATCGGCCAGCGCCTCCACGCCAGCGGCTGGCTGTTGATCCCCGCGAAGCAAGCCGGCCTCGCGCAGCAAGTCGCCAAGCCGCCCCCCATCACGCCCTGCGCCCTGAACCGCACCGGCATCGGATTGAGTCTCCGTGTCCGACGCCGTCGCGGCATCGTCCCGCTCCGCCGCCGCCAGTTCCGCGGTCGCCCGCGCCAACGCCTTCTCCAGCTCGGCCCGCGCCGATGCCGCCGCGATCGCCTCGCGCACCCGCGCCTGCGCGCTCGCCGCCAGCATCGCCGGGTCGGCCGGCGGCTCGGCCCCGATCGCGCGCAGCGCCGCGACCACGGCATCCGCCGCCGCCTGCGCCTGCGCCTCCAGCGCGGCCAACGCCTCGCCCGCCTCGTCCGCCTCGCGCCGCGCCACTAGCGCCTGCGCGCGCCGCTCCACCCAGGCTGGCCAGTCGGCCGCCGGCACCGGCACGGCAAAGCCCAGCGGCTCCAGCAGCGCGGCCCATTCCGCTTCCTGAGCCGCACGATCCTGCTCCGCCCGCGCGATCCGCGCCAGCGCCGCATCGCGCAGCGCCACCGCCAGGTCGCGCGCCGCCACCGCCGCGGCATGATCCGCCATTCGCGCGGCCTGCGCATTGCGCCGGTCGGCCAGCGCATCGGCCTGCGTCACCGCCGCGCGCATCGCCTCGGCCGCCACGCCCTTCCCCGCCAGCAGATCCGCGACCAGCGCATCGCGCGCCGCGCGCGCCGCCTGGATCGCCTCGCCCGTGGGCAGATCCTCCCCCGCCGCCAGCGCCGCGATCCGGCCCTCGGCGCGGATTCGCTCCGCCTCCTGCGCATCGCCCTCGCGCCGCGCCACCTGCGCTTGTTCGCGCGCCTCGGCGATGGCGCGTGCGATCGTCGCCGCGGTGGAGGGCGCCGGCAAGGCCATCGCCGCCAGCGCCGCCGGCTCGCCCTGCCACGGCGCCAGCAACGCCAGTTGCTCCGCCGCCCGCGCCAGCCGCCGGGCATGATCCGCCGTCGCACGCTTCTGCTCGCCCGCCGCATCGGCCGGCATCGCTGCCAGCGCCGCCTCCAGCGCCTGGGTATCAACCGCGGTGGGCAGCGCCGCCCGGTCACGCGTCAGCTCCTCCACCCGCTGGTTGAGGTCCGCGCGGCGCCTGGCCGCCTCGCTCGCCGCCGCCGCCGCCTCACGCCGCTCCTGCAGATAGGCCGCCGCCCGCCGCCGCCACACCGCGCCCGGCAGTGGCGCGTCGGGCGCCAGCCCCGCCTCCGCCCGCGCGCTCGCCAGCCGCGCATCGATCTCCTCGCGCCGTGCGATCCGCCGCGGCAAGTCGCCCGCCGCCTTGTCGATCACTGGCCGCTGTTCCTCCAGCGCGGCGATCCGCGTGTCGAGCGCCAGCACGTCGCCCGCGACCGCGATCGCGGCGATCTGCTGCGCGTTGCGGTCAAGGTCACCCTGCAGCTGCATTTCCAGCGCCTCGGCCGTCCGCCGGTCGCCGCGCGCCCGCCCCAGCGCGTCGCCCGCATCCGCCGGCAGGTCTGGCATCGGCCCCAGCGCCGCCAGCGCCGCCGCGGCGCTCGCCCGCCGGCTCAGTGGCGCGCGCGCCCGGCGGATGCGGTCGAGCCGCGTTTCCTCGCGCGTCAGCGCGTCATTCTCGGCCAGCAGCGCGGCGCGGCGTTCCTCCGCCGCCGCGCGCCGCTGCTTCTCCTCGCCCCAGTCGCGTTCGCCGATGCTCGCCTCGCGCACCCGCTTCAGCGCCTCGGCACGCTCGGCCATCAGCTTGTTGACGACCGGCTTCGACGCGCTCGGCTTGAACAGTTCGGCCGCCTCGCCGCTCAGCGCATCCAGCACCTGCCCGATCCCGGCGATCCCGGTGCCCGCCTCCAGCGTGATCTGCGCCGCATCGTCGCGCCCGCGCAGGATTGCCTCGCCGCCCTCACGCAGCCGTTGGTGGTCCAGCCCGAACATCCGCTCGAACGCCGTCCGGTCGACCCCCGCCAGCAATGGCGCCAGCACGTCGCCGGGCAGCGCCGCCCCGGTCGCGGGGTGAAGCAGTGTATCCTTGCTCCCCTTTCGCCGCACCGCTTCGATCGTGCGCCCCTCCGCCTCGATCAGCCCGCGGATGCGCAAATCGCCATAGCCGAACCGCCAGCCTTGCGCGGTCTGCCCGGCAATCCCGAACAGGAAATCGCCGATCGCGTGCAGTGTGGTCGATTTCCCCGCCTCGTTCGGCCCGACGATCAGGTGAAGGTCGCCCTCCCCCGCGCCGTCCCCGAAATCGAGCAATCGGTCGGCAAAGCCGCCGTAGCGGATCAGTTCGATCTGCCGGAAGCGCATCAATCCTCCCCCTCGCCCAGCCGCGCCGCCACCGCCGCACGCGCCGCGCCCAGCAGCGCCGCCGAATCCCCCGCCCGCGCCGCCGTCACCAGCGGCGCAATGTCCGCGTCGCCCACATCGGCGGGCAGCTTCGCCACCAGCGGCGCGGTCGCCGCCGCCACCGCGCGCGCGCAATCGGGATCGTTCAGCGCCTCCTCCAGCAATTGCACCAGCTCGGGCGGCAGGCCCATCGGCACCGTGTCATCGGTCGCCAGCCGCACCTTCTCGATCCACAAATCGCCCGATACGCCCGCCGCCGTCGCGCGCACCTCGCCTTCCGCCCAGGCCGGGTCGGCGCGCATCCGCGGCCCCACCGCGCCATCGGCCGTCACCGTCACCCGCGCCGCCAGCGGGCGTCCATCCGCCTCGCGCACGCTCGCGCCCAGCAGCCGGCGGATCTCGCCCAGCGCCTCGGCATAATCGCCCGCCCCGCGCACATCGGCCGCCACCTGTGCCCAGCGCGCCTCGTCGCACGCGCGATGCTCCACCGATCGCACCGCCCCGTCGGCGACGCGCACCAGCATCGCCCCCTTGGCCCCCGTCTCACGCACATTGCGCCCCTGGGTGTTGCCCGGAAACACGATATGCGGATGTTCGGATCGGATCGCCGGCTCATGCACATGGCCAAGCGCCCAATAATCATGCCCGGCCGCCTGCAATTCGCCCAGCGAGCAGGGCGCGTAATTGGCATGGCCGTCATGCCCGTCGAGCGCGGTGTGAAGCGCGGCGATGTTGAACATGCCCCGTTCCGGCGGGCAGTATGTCGCGGCGATATTCTCCGTCGTCGCCGCCTCGCGATAGCTTCGCCCGTGGATCGCCACCCCCAGATCATCGAAGCGCACCGTCTCGCACTGCCGGTTGCTCAGCAGGAACACCCCCTCGGGCGGGGTGAAATGCCGCGACACCCGGCTTTCCGCATCGTGATTGCCGAACAGCACCACCGCGCGGATTCCGGCGCGCGTCAGCCGCGCCAGCTCGCGGATCGCGAACTGCCCGGTCGCCTGGTCCTTCCACGTCCCGTCATACAGGTCGCCCGCGATCACCACGAACCGCGCTTCCTCGGCGATGGCAAGGTCGACCACGTTGGAAAACGCCCGCCGCGTCGCCCCGCGCACCAGCTCGGAAAAGGCCTCGTCCTTGCGGCTCAGCCCGGCCAGCGGGCTGTCGAGGTGAATGTCGGCCGCATGGATGAAGGTGAAATCGGTCATTCGGCAATTCCCATCAGCGCAGCAGCCGCTCTTCCAGCAGCTGCGTGAAATCGCGCCGCCCATGCGCGATCAGCACGATCACGACCCGCCGCTCCCACAATCGATAGACGATGCGATAGGGCGCGGCGATGATCTGGCGAAACTCACGCATCCCCAGCGGCTCCAGCTCGGGCAGCATTGCGCCGCGCAGCGGGAACGTCTCCAGCCGCTCGATCCGCTCCAACAACTGGTCGAGGAAGCGGTCCGCCGCCGCGTCGCCCCCCTGCCCCGCGATCCAGCCATGGATCGCCTCCAGGTCCCCTTCTGCGCCCGCGGTCAGTTCAACGTCGTAGCGCTCGCTCACGCCGCCGGGTCGCGCCGCTGCCGCAGCCGCTCTATCGCCGCACGCGCCGGCACCGTCCGCCCATCCGCGATATCCTGCGTGCCCAGCGCCATCAGCTTCAGCAGCGCCATCGTCTGGCGCGTGCGTTCATAGGCGGCGACATCCTGAAGCACCGCCTTGGCCTCGCCATTCTGGGTGATGATCACCGGCTCGCCCCCCTCCCCGATGCTGCGCAGCAGCTCGGCGGCATTGGCCTTGAGATAGCTGACGGGCTTGATCTGCTCTGCTAGCGACATGGCACCTATCCTTATTCGGTCCGAATATGGTCCGCCCGCGCGCCAGCCGCAAGCGTGCCGAAGCATCCTTCCGCATATTTGTTGCGCAATTGAAGTAATTTGTGCCACACATCGCAGCACAGGCTTCAATTGCGCGCCGGGGTGACTTCATGAATGCAATCACCAGCCAGATCGGCGATCTCGCCGATGCTGGCGAGCGGATGATCGAGCGGCTTCGGCGCAAGGCGTTCCTGCCGGAAAGCCGCAAGGGGCTCAACGTGCGCTTCGGCATTGCGGAGGCCGCCGCGCTGCTCGGCTGCTCCACCAATCGCATCCGCATGGCGGAGGATGACGGCCGCCTCCCCCCGCCCCCGGCCAGCGAAAAGGGCCGCCGCCTCGGCTATTCGGTCGAGGAACTGCTGCACATGCGCCAGGTGCTCGGCGCCTCCCCGGCGCGCGCGCCACTCGACATGCCGGCGATCATCGCGGTGCAGAATTTCAAGGGCGGCGTCGGCAAGTCCACCGTCACCACGCACCTTGCCCATTATTTCGCGGTGCAGGGCTATCGCGTGCTGGTGGTCGATTGCGACAGCCAAGCGACCACGACGACACTGTTCGGCTTCAACCCGCATTTCAACATCACCCGCGAAGAAACGCTCTATCCCTATCTGTCGATCGATCCGACGCAGGCGGATCTCGGCTATGCGGTGAAGCGAACGCCCTGGCCCAACGTCGATCTCATCCCCTCGAACCTCGAATTGTTCGACGTCGAATATGAGCTGGCGGCCGCCGGCTCGGACGGCCAATCGGTTCTCGCGGCGCGTTTTCGCAAGCTGAAACAAGGGCTTATCGATCTGGCGGCGGATTATGACGTGGTCATCCTCGATCCGCCGCCCGCGCTCGGCACGATCAGCCTCGCGGTGATGCAGGCGGCCAATGCGCTGCTCGTGCCGCTTGCCGCCACCACCCCCGATTTCTGCTCGACGGTGCAATTCCTGTCGATGATGGATCAAGTGCTGCGCCAGCTGGAAAGCGCGGGCATTGCGGTCGATTACAGCTTCGTCCGGCTGATCTGCTCGAAGTTCGATTCGAACGATCCCAGCCACGCGATGGTCCGCGCGATCATGGAACAGAGCTTCGGCCCTGCCCTCCTCCCCGTGCCGATCCTCGACAGCGCGGAAATCAGCCACGCGGCGCTGCGCATGATGACCGTCTATGAGCTGGAACGCCCGATCGGCACGCCCAAGACGCACAAGCGCTGCCGCGCCAACCTCGACGAGGCGATGGGCCAGATCGAGCAGCTCGTCCGCCAGGGCTGGGGCCGCGTCGCCCCTGCGCGTGAGGAGGATGTGATCCATGCCGCGGCCTGATCCGGCGCGCTCGGTGCAGGCGCACGCGGCGGGGGCTTTCCTACTTTTCAATGTTCACTCTATGTTCCGCGCGATGGAGGCACGGCATGGCGCGTAAGCAATCGGACTATCTCGCAGGGCTGCTCGCCGATGACGAACCGTCGGTGATCGCGGCCCCGGTCGCGGACGTGATCCCGGACGCCCCCGCATCTGTCCCCTCCCCTGCGGCGGCCTCTCCCGCGGCACCGCCGGCTCCTGCGCCCGAACGGCGCGAGCGGCTGCGCGGCACCACCTTGCTCGGCCGCGAATCCGCCCTGGCGCGCGTCGCCAGCGGCGAGGTGCGGCAGGTCACGCAATTGCTGCTCGATCCTGCCCGCGTGCGGATCTGGCCCGGCAATGCGCGTTCCTACGCACATCTCACCGAAGAGGGCTGCCGCGAACTGATCGATTCGATCATTGCCGAGGGCGGGCAGAAGGTGCCAGCCGTCGTCCGCCGCGTGGAGGGCGATCCCGATTACGATTATGAGGTGATCGCCGGCACCCGGCGGCACTGGTCGATCTCGTGGCTGCGCGCCCATTCCTACCCCGACATGGTGTTCGTCGCGCAGGTCGCGGTGCTTGATGACGAGGCCGCCTTCCGCCTCGCCGACCTCGAGAACCGCGCCCGCAAGGACGTCTCCGACCTTGAACGCGCGCGCAATTACGCCGCCGCGCTCAGGAGCCATTACGACAATCACCTGACGCGCATGGCCGAACGGCTGAAGCTCTCCAAGGGCTGGCTGTCGAAGATGCTGAAGGTCGCCGCCCTCCCCGATACGGTGATTGCCGCCTTCGCCTCCCCCGCCGACGTGCAGCTCAAGCCGGCCTACACGCTGGCCCAGGCACTTGATGACAAGAGTGCTGCGCCCGCCATCCTCGCCAAGGCGAAGGCGATAGCGCGGGAACAGAAATCGCGGCAGGAACAGGGGCTTGGGCCGTGGAGTGCCGCGGACGTGGTACGCCAGCTGCTCGATGCGCCGCGGCTGGCGGGCGCGGGCGGGGCGGGGGAGCGTCCCTGGGTGTGGACCACCCCGCACGGCCGCCCTGCCCTGTCGATCCAGTCCGCCAACCGCCAGGGCGTGACGATCCGGCTTCACGCGTGCTCCGGCGCCGACGCGGACGAACTCGCCGATGCGCTCCGCCGCGCGCTCGCCCATCTGGAGGCGCAGGGCCGGGGTCTGCAGCGTTGACTCACGCTTTTACCCCCTCACACGCATCAACTTCACGAACTTTGCCCCCCGCGGCGGCTGTTTCCCCGGGGAAACACCCACGCGTTCCCCAGACCCCGCTCCCGGCCGCGCCCTTCCTGTTTCCCCGGGGAAACATCCAGTGACGCGCGCCAGCCGCGAGGCGGTGCCCGAACAATTTGACCTCTTCCTCCCCTATCTCGCCGATCTGCCACTGCGCGATCAGCGCGAGATGATGGAGCGACCGTTCTTCAGCCTTGCGAAGTCCAAGCGGGTGAAGCCGATCGACTATCGCAGCCCCGACGGAAAATTGTGGGTCCATGTCTCGGCTAACCCCGATTATGGCATGGCGACGATCTGGGACGCCGATATCCTGATCTATTGCGCCAGCGTGCTTGCCGACATGGCGCGCCGCGGCGTCAATGACGTCCCGCGCAAGCTGCACCTCATGCCCTACGACCTGCTGCGCGCGATTGGTCGCCCCACCACGGGCCGCGCCTATGAGCTGCTCGGCCAGGCGCTGGACCGGCTCGTCGCCACCACAATCAAGACCAACATTCGCGCCGAGAACCGCCGCGAGGCGACGTTCAGCTGGCTCGACGGCTGGACCCAGCTCGTCGACGAAAAGACCGAACGGTCGCGCGGCATGACGATCGAGCTCTCCAACTGGTTCTGGGAAGGCGTGATGATGACGGGCGGGGTGCTCAGCATCGACCGCGCCTATTTCGATCTCACCGGCGGGCGCGAACGGTGGCTCTACAAGGTCGCGCGCAAGCATGCGGGCGGGGCAGGCGAGGCGGGTTTCGCGATCTCCATGCCCACATTGTTCGAGAAATCGGGCGCCGAGGGCCAGTATCGCCGCTTCAAGTTCGAGATCGCCAAGATCGCCGAGAAGGACCCGCTGCCCGGCTATACGCTCGCGATCGAGCAGCCGGCCGGCAAGCGCGAGCCGAACCTGCGCATGCGCCGACGCCCCGATGGCGCCGCGGCTGACGCGGCACCCAAGTCTGCCAGCAAGCGCACGACCTCAAAGACACCCGCAGAGCCCCGTTTCCCCGGGGAAACACCCACTGCTGCCCCCGCCATGCCCGCGCAGCCGCCACTCCCGGCCCTGTCGCGTGACCCCGCCCCCTCGCCTGAGCGCACCGCAGAGCTGTCCGAAATGGCATCGATGATCCGACGCTCGGTCAGCCGATCGGTCAAGAGCCTGGCGACGCGCGCCACCGCCGGCGACCTCACCGACGCGACGCTTGACACGCTCCGCGCCGAATATCCCGGCTGGGACTATCAGGCGCTCCATGCCGAATTCCGCCAGTGGATCGACGCCGATCCCGCGCGCACCCCGGTCAACTACCAGAACGCGTTCATCGGCTTCGTCAAACGCTGGCACGACAAGCACCGCCACGAACTCGGCCGGTGACGACAGGGGAGGGGGGCCACCCGCTCATGCGCCCCGAAAACCTCCCCGCCACGCATCGCCCGCGCATCGCGCACCACCTCCGCAAGACGCTCGCGCCGGCTCGCGCAGGACATCCAGCCCAAGCCGGGGCAGGGGAACCAACACCGACAAAACACCCTCGCGTCCAGCCGATCCGTTCCCGAAGTGTCGGGTCAACGCCGCCGCCCAGCCATGTCCACCGCGCCGCGCCGGAGATTTGAACGTCGATCCGGCCACCCACTCCAATTTCGATTCAATTCCCCGCCGCAAACAGGCCTACGATCACGTCCTTCGACACTCCGGGAACATCCCTCGCACCTTCAGGAACCATCAACCGACACTTCAGGAACGCAATCCTCGCGCCTTCAGGAACGCAGCGACGACACTCCGGGAACACCACCCCTCCGGAAATCGCGCAATATCAGTGTCTTGGCGGCCCGTCGCAGCCGCCTAACTCTCTAACCCTAAAATAAACCGTCTAACCTGGAAGGCGATGTGAAATCCTTTGGATTGGAAGAGGGGATTCACCGCGCGCCGTCACCGTCAGGCCGACACCGCCATCAGCCTTGCGTCACGGGTGACACTCTGCCGTCGCCCCGCGCTCCACAGGCCAGCCCGCCAAGTCGAGAAGCGCCGCCCCCCGCGGAGCCCGACGAGCGTCAGCCATGACACTCTGCCCAGGCCTCTTCCGGCAAAGTGTCACCCGCGACAAAGACGACACGCCGACGCACAAGGGGGATTCACCTTGTGTTCGCACTGTGCTTGATTCGCCGCATGAGCAGCAGCACCCTCGATCTCGGTTCGATCCTCGCCACGCTGACCGCCGCCTCGCGCCGTCCGCGCTACGCCTTCCTCGTCCTCGGGCTGATCGCGGAGGCCGCCCGCGCCGACGGCAGTGCCGGTCCCTGGATCCGCACGCGCACTCAGGGCCCGGAAGGGGAGGGGGAGCGGGTCGCCCTGCGCGACTGGCTCGCGCGTCAACTCGCCCCGCTCGCCGCCAACGACCGCCGCCGCGCCACGCTCCGCGCCAAGGTCGCCGCCCGCATCGCGACACAGGACGCTGCGGTGATCGACGCCGCCGTCGCGGAGGAGGCGCTGGCGATCGGCCGCGCCAATGTCAGCCGCGCCGTCTCCGACCTCGTCCGCGCCGGCCTCGTCCGCCGCCACTATGCCGGCCGCATCACCGACCACGTCAATCGCGGCGGTCGCCGCATGGCGGTCTATGCCGTCGAACCCCCGGTCCTGAACGCCATCCGCTCCCGCCCGACCCTGGTGTAAGGGGGGAGGGGGCACCCCGCCGGTATCAACACGCTCCCCGGGCAATGAACCGGCCCGGTCACGCCCCTTGATCCAGATCAGCCATAGAAGATCCGATCTCGCAACAAGACACGGCTATAGTATCGCACTGGCATAAGCATTGCGATCCGGCTGGACAGCAACGGCGCTCGTCAGGCATGGCTAGCGCGGGGGAATGTCATGACCAGTCTGTCTGTTGCACGATGGCGAATCCGGCTGCCGGAAACACTGCCGCGGCTGACCGGCACGGGGCTGCGTATCTTCAGCATCATCTGGGCCGCGACCATTGCGACAGCATTGATCGTCACCGTCTTTGGAACGTGGCAGAGTTTCAAGCCGTATCCCTATCGCTGGCTCAATTACGGCCTGAGCGCGTCGTCATCAGGCAGCGAAATCTTCGCTGTCACGGGACAACAGGCGCAACAATCCGGGATCCGGGCCGGCGACGAAGTCCTCGCCATCGATGGTCGTCCCATGCGCGCTCTGGATTTCGCCGAGCAGCGTCGGTTGCTCGACCGGCCCGAAGGCGCCGTCATTGCGCTGACCCTGCGCGATGCAAAGGGGGAGGTGCGCACGCACCGGTTGACCCGCGCGGCCAGCAACACGCGGGAGGTGGAGAAGGTGCGCCTGCTCCAGGGGTTCAGCGAAACCGTGTCGTCCATCGCCTTTCTCATCGCCGCGGCCCTCCTGTTCCGCCGTCGCCGTGAACCGGTGCCCGCGCTGCTCGCCCTCGCCTTTGCGACCAACGCCGCAACCGCCAACACGCCACTCGCCGATATCTTGGACATCCCGTTCTTTAGCGAGTGGATGGGCTCGCTCAGCCTGGCGATGCTGCTCGTGGGCCTGGCGGGCTTTCCCGATGGTCGTATCGGGTCGGCGCGCTCCTGGACAATCATCGGCCTGATCCTGCTTTACCCGCCGGCAGTGATCTTACGGGTCGGCGGGCCCTGGATCATCATGCCCTATGTGTTGTCGCTGTGCGCGGTCGTGCTGGTGCGGATGGCGCTGCGCTACCGCCAGATGCCGGCGGGCATCATGCGGCAGCAGGTCCGCTGGGGCTTTTTCGGGCTCGCCACGGGCACCTTCTGGCTGATCCTGTCGGGCATGGCGTTTCTGGCAGCGCAAGGGACAGGGGCGGGGGGGCAATATAGCCAGCTTCATGGCCTCTCGTTGATCTGCAGCCTTTTCGCGACGATCTCGATGGTCGGCGGGCTGCTCGTCTCGCTGCTGCGCTACCGCCTCTATGACGCGGACACGGTGATCGGGCGCTCCGCCGCTTACGGCGTGCTGACGCTCGGCTTCGTCGCGCTGTTCGCGGCGGGGGAGAAATTGATCGAGACCTTGTGCGAAACCTATCTCGACGCTCAGGTCGGCGCACTGGCCGGGGGCCTCGCCGCGGCGCTCGCCGCGGTGCTGATCGTGCCGCTGCACCACCGCGTCAGCGGCTGGGCGGAACGCCGCTTCCAGCGCCAGCTGCTGCGCCTGAGCCGGGGGCTGCCGCAGATCGTCGGTGACCTGCGCGAAACGGGGTCGGTCGGCCAGATCGCGGAGACGGTGGTCGATTCCGCCGCCCGCAATGTCCAGGCCACCCGCGCCGCCGTGCTGGTCGGCGATCGCGTGGTGGCGACGCACGGGCTCTCGCCGGAGGCGGCGGGGGCATGGCTGGACGAACGCGACCTGGCGGTCGAGCCGGCCGGCGTCGCGCGCGGCGATGCCACCTTCCCGATGCGCCTCCCGCTGGAGTCGGAGGCGGTCGGCCGGGTCGGCTGGCTCGTGCTCGGCCCGCGGCCCGACGGCACGATCTACGGCAAGGATGAGCGCAAGGCGCTGGGCGAGGCGGCGGGGCCGGTCGCGCGCGCCATCGCCATCGCCGGGATGCGCGAACGCCGCGACGGGGAGGTGCTCGCGCGGATCCGGCGGCTGGAGGATCTGCTGCTCGCCCGCGGGGGCCATGCCGCTCCCGGCATCGCCCCCGCGCCATCGCTCGCCGCCGGCGGCTAGGCGGCGATGATCACCTTCATCGCGCCGGTTTTCTGCGCATTGCCGAACGTCTCATACGCCTCCAGCATCTGATCGAAGGTGAAGCGGTGAGTGATGAGGAGGGCAGGGTCGATCTTCTTCGATCCCACCACCTTCAGCAGCATCGGCGTGGTGACGGTATCGACCAGCCGCGTGGTGATGGCGATGTTGCGATCCCACAGCGCCTCGAGGTGAAGCGACACCGGGTGGCCATGCACGCCGACATTGGCGATCACCCCGCCCGGCGCGACCAGCTGCTGGCACAGCTCGAACGTCGCCGGCACGCCGACCGCCTCGATCGCGGTATCGACGCCATGCCCGCCGGTCAGCGCCTTGACCGCGTCCACCGCCTTGCCATCGCCGCTGTTGACGGTCCGCGTCGCGCCAAATCTCTTGGCGATCTCCAGCCGGTTGTCGTCGAGGTCGATCATGATGATCTCGGCCGGGGAGTAGAATTGCGCCGTCAGCAGCGCGGCGAGCCCGATCGGCCCCGATCCGACGATCGCCACCGTCGCGCCGGGCTGCACCTTGCCGTTCAGCACGCCGCATTCGAACCCGGTGGGCAGGATATCGCTCAGCATCACCAGCGCTTCCTCATCCGCCCCTTCCGGGATCGGGTACAGGCTGGTGTCGGCATGCGGCGTGCGGACGAACTCAGCCTGCGTGCCGTCGATCATATTGCCCAGGATCCAGCCGCCGGTGGTGCAATGCGAATACATGCCGCGCCGGCAATATTCGCACTTGGCACAGGCGCTGCCGCAGGAAATCAGCACCCGGTCGCCCGGCTTGAACGTCGTCACCGCCGGCCCGACCGCCTCGACCACGCCGACGCCCTCATGCCCCAGGATGCGCCCCGGCTCACACGTCGCCACATCGCCCTTCAGGATATGCAGGTCGGTGCCGCAGATCGTCGTCCGGGTGATGCGCACGATCGCGTCGCCCGGATCGCGAATCTCGGGCTTGGCATGCTCCTCGAACGCCTTCTGGCCGGGGCCCTTGTAGACAAGCGCTTTCATTGACAGCCCTTTCTCACTTCCGAGAGGTCGGCGGACGCGGCGTCGCTGGCGGCACGCGATCTCACCGTCGGTCGCGCCGGGTCCGGGAAGACGCTGCTGTACCCGCTGCGCTCCCGCCCCGGCAGACTCGGGAATTACGCATCTGGTGGTGGGCGGCGTGGTCGTGGTAACGCCATCGATGAAATGAAGATGAGGGGAGGGTAAACCCGCCCCGCGCGGTGCGACCATGCCACCGTTGTCAGTTGCGCCGCAGCGTAGAACTATCCCGCGCGACGCATATCTCGGATGTTTTTGCAATCCAGACTTTGGTCCTATGTGGCGCAAAAGCCACGGAACCTGATCCATTTTCACATATGTTGGTTTCACATTGACAAGTTTCAGGCGTGACGAATAATCTCTCGCCCGAGACGCGATCCCGAAGAGTTCGCGTTCCGGGGAGAATCATTGATGTTCGCTGCGTCCCGTCGTTCCTCTGCACGCCTTGCTTTGTCTGCTCTTGCGCTGTGCACCACCTGCCTCGTCAGCATGCCCGCCGCGGCCCAGAATGCGGCAACGACCGCGCCGCCCGCGCCGCCACCCCCCGCCGGCGGCTATTACACCGCCACCGGCGCCCGCACCGCCGATTACAATGCCGCGCTGCAAAGCTGGCGTGAGGATGCGCAATTCGCGGTCGACTACAGCAAGGCCAATATGGGCCTCGAATATGCCTATGTGATGGGCCTGACGGGTAAGGGTCAGACGATCGGCATCAACGATTCAGGTGTGCTGGTTGATCATCCGCTGTTCTCCGGCGCGGGCAAGTTCAGCGGCCTGCGCACCGTGGTCCCGGCCGCTTACGGCAATGACGGCCTCGTCAACCAGCGCCGCCGCTGGGAAATCCACGGCACCCATGTCGCCGGCACGGCCGCGGGCAACCGCCTCGCGGGGGAGCGCAGCTTCGGCAACGCCTTTGGCGCGAACATCTTTTCGGCGACCGCCAATTTCGCCGCCGGCGACTTCCTGTGGTGGAAGGATCAGATCCTCGACGGCACCACCGTCTCCACCCCGCGCGATAACATCGTCGATCTCGCCAGCACCGGACAGGTGCGGATCATCAACAACAGCTGGGGCTCGGGCACTAGCCTGCCCTACACCGCCACGCTGGCGCAGGCGCGGGCAACGTTCGCGCAGAACCTTGGGGATTTCTACCAGCCGGTGCTCGACAATGACGTGCTGGTCGTCTTCTCGGCCGGTAATGGCGGCGGCGTCCATGCCAGCATCGACGCGGTCACGCCGCTCAACGATCCGCGCCTGCGCGGCAATTGGCTGTCGGTGACCAATTACCTGGCCGACGGCACCGCCGCCCCCAGCACCAGCCTGTGCGGCCAGACGGCCACCTGGTGCGTCTCCGGCCCGGGCAGCGCGATCATTTCCAGCGTGCTGGGCAATACGGTCAACGTCGATGCGATCCGCGCGACCTATACGGCCGCGGCCTATCCCGGCATCTACGCCGGGCGCACCGTGGCGCAGCTGCAATCGGCCGCCAACACGGCCTGGATCAACGTGCTGAACGGCTATCTTGGCCGCCAGGCGGTGGCACAGGCGACGGGAAGCGCGTTCGACGAGGAGGGCGAACGCACGCTTGTCGCGCGCGAGGCGGTGGGCATCTCGCTCGCTTATGGCGCGCGCTTCGTGGGCGGCGATCCCAACGGCTATACCTCCACCCTCGCCAACATCCTGGTGTCGAACCTCGATTTCTTCACCCCGGAATTCGTTGCCGCGGTGCTGATCCAGGCGGATGCGTTGATCACGGCGGAACTGGGGCGCTTCATCACCTACACCGGCCCCGGCTATGCCGCGCTGACCGGCACGTCGATGGCGGCGCCCAATGTCTCTGGGTTCGCGGCGCTGCTGATGGAGGCGTTTCCCGAATATGATACTGCGCTGATCTCGGACATTCTGGTGTCCAGTTCGCGCGATCTCGACACGCCGGGCGTCGACTTGCGCTCGGGCTGGGGCGCGCCGCAGATGGGCACTGCGCTCCGCGGCCCGACCGCGCTTCGCGCCGTGCGCGAGGTGGAGGTCGCCGCCGGCACCGTCGATGTCTGGTCGAACGACATCACCGACGCGCGCGATCGCTATTCCGCGGAGGTTCTCGCCGGCTTCGGCAACGATATCGGCGGCCTGACGAAGCGTGGCGCGGGTGAGCTGATCCTTGCCGGCACCAACAGCTACACCGGGCCGACGCGCGCCGATCAGGGGCTGCTGACGGTCAACGGCCGGATCACGGCCTCCGCGGTCACCGTCGGCAATGGCGGCACGCTGGGCGGCAATGGCACGGTGCCCTCGTTCGTCGCGCTGTCGGGCGGCACCGTCGCGCCGGGCAGCGCCGGGGCGATCGGCACGCTGACCGTCGCGGGCGACGCGGTGTTCAACGCCGGCAGCACCTTGCTGATCGACGTCGGCGGCTCGGGCCGCTCGGACCGTCTGGTCGCCAATCGCGCCCAGCTCGGCGGCACGCTGACGCTCGCGCCGCTCGGGCAGCTCCCGCGCTACGGCGCCAGCTACACCGTGCTCACCACCACCAACGGCACCACGGGCCGCTTCGATGCCGCCACGCCGTTCAGCGCGATCCTCTATCCCGAGGTGCGCTATGCCGGCGGCCAGGTGCAGGCGACGATCGCCGCACGCCCCTATGCCAGCGTCGTGGACCGTACCCCGGTGCAGACCGCCTACGCTCGCCTGCTCGACGGCAACCGCCCGGCCTATGCGGGGCTGCGCAACGTCTATGACGCGCTCGACCTGCAAGGCGTCGGCACGATCCGCGCCTCGCTGGAACAGCTCGCGCCGACCACCGAAACGACGCGCCGTGCGATCGGCACCGTCGGGCTGGACAATATGGCGCGCTTCTACCGTGAGCGGACCGGCGCGATGCGCCCCGGCAGCTTCGCCGGCGGTCAGGTGGCGTTGATCGGCAAGCCGCTGCAATTCGCCGCCAATGCCATCGTCATGCCGGGCCAGCCGCAGACGGTCAGCGACACGCCGGCGACGGTCGTTCGGGAGGGCGCACTGCCCAGCACGGTCTCGGCCTATCTTGCGGGCGGCTATGTCGACGGTTCCAGCCGGCCGATGCCCGGCACGATCCTGGGCGGCGGGCGTGACAAGTTCGACGGCTTCTTCATCGCCGGCGGTCTTGAGGCGCAGGTGACCGACACCGCGGTGCTTGGCTTCGGCCTGTCCTATACCGATCTCGACGCCGACCGTCGCCTCGGCCGCAAGACCGATGGCAAGCTGATCCTGGGCACCCTCTATGGCCGCCTGGGAGAGGATTTCGGCGCCGCGCTCGATACGCAGTTCAGCGCCGGCGTGTATGAATCGCGCACCCATCGCACCGGTACCTTCGCCGGCACGCCGTTCGACCTGCGCGGGCGCGACAATTCCTTCGCGCTCTCGACCGAACTTGGCGCAAGCTACGCCTTCGGCAGCGACGCGCTTCGCATCGCCCCGCGCGCCGCGGTGCGCGCCAGCCGGATTGAATATACCCCGCTGGTCGAAACCGGCACCGGCCCGGCGCTGGCGATCGCCAGGGACGATTTCCTCAGCGTGCAGGGCCGCGCCGGGCTCCAGCTCGACGGCAACCGCGCCGGCTTCCGCCCGGTCGCCTCGGCCTATTTCGTCCATGACTTCAAGGATCGGCCGGACGTGTTCTTCGCCGGCCTCGCGGGCGGCACCGGCATCCAGGCGCCGTTCCTCGTCGCCGGGCAGGATCGCAACTGGGGCGAATTGTCGGCCGGCCTCGCTTATGGCACCGAACGGTTTGAGTTCTCCGTCGCGCTCGACGGCACGGTCGGGCGCGAGGATGTTCGCAACCGCTCGTACCGCGCCGGCGTGACGGTGCGGTTCTGACGGACCGGGCGTAACGGGACGGGGGCGGCCGCACCGCCGCCCCCGTGTCCAGCAGGGAAGGGTGTTCGGGTGTCGCTGCTGCCTGCCTTGTCCTTCCTCGCCTTGCTCCTTCTCGCGGCGACCTCCGATCCCGCCACCACCTTCTACAACCGCCCCGGCGCGACGCCCGCGATGGTCGACGCTGAGCTGCGCCGCTGCCGGATGATCACCACCGGTCCCCATGCCGATGCGGTCGGCGGGGATGGGGCCGCCGCTGCGCTGACCCCGGCCATTCCTCTCCAGAAACAGGCCGCGCCCCGGCCGGAAAACCCCGCTCCCCTGCCGTGGGAGGCCGTCCCGTCCCCCACCATCGGCGATTGCATGGCACTGCGCGGCTGGCGCCTCTACGCCCTCGACGCGCCGACGAAGGCCGCGCTCGATCGCCTCTCCCCCACCGCCCGCGCCGCCCGCATGGCCGCCCTCATCGCCGCCCGCCACCCCGCCGGCGCCACGCTGCTCCGCGCCCCCACCGTTACGCTGCGCCGCCCCGACGGCTTCTAGGCCACCGGCGGTGCGACGTACGGAACGGCAGGGAAGGGGGGCACCAACAACGCCATCTCGGGGATAGTCCTGAATTGACCCCTGCCGGGTCACCCCGCACCACTGTCGGCGGCTGATCGCTTCGATCGGGCCAACATCATCTGCGGAGGGTCGCCATGACGGGTGCCGGAAAACGGGCAATGGTGGCGCTTCTGCTGGTCGCCGCCTGCCGGCAGCCGACCGAACAGATGACCTGCCCCGACCCGCAGACCGTCGCGCCGCCAACGATCGGCGCCGCGTTCATTAACGGGCTGACCGGCCGGCTCGCCGGCCCCGACCGAGAGAATATGATCACCGAGGCGCTGGCCGAGATCCGGCGCCGTGATCCGACGCTCGACAAGACCACGATCATCAACATCATGGTCGCGGCCGAGTGCCCCAACGTCTTTGCCAAGCCCGACCATGATCCAAAGACGATGCGCGCCCGCATCGCATTGTTCCGCGCGCAGGTAATGCAGCTGCTTTCCAGTTAGTAGCGCGGGCGGGACGGCTATTCACCGAACCAGCCGGCGACTGAGGCGTTGGGGATCTGCAACCCGCACGCGAAACGGCAGGAGAATTCGATGAACCCGCTGCGCCCACCGGGCAACGAGCCCGATCCCGGCGACATGTCCACCGACCCCGGCGCGCCCGCCCCCGTCGACACGCCGGGTGAGCCGATGGTGCCCGACGAAGAGGCAGAACAGCTCGGCCCCTTGCCCTGATGGTGATGGCCACGCGGCGGTCGTGCAGATCGTGTGGCGGACGATGGACCTATCGGCAAGAAGTGCGCGGCGGCCGGTCAGTAATGATGAGCGCCATCCTCCAGTGGGAGCAATATCGACCGAGCCCGGCTACCGCTGAAACCATGTCTCGGCAGCGCTGAATTATGTCAAAGTCTTGCTCGATCCCTTAGAATTGTTGCGCTGCACGACAGGCGTCGCAGGACTATAGTGTCGCGACGATTGAAACGATAGCGGGCCCTCCTCAGATGTGCGGCATCTCAGGAAGGCAGGTATATGGCGCATGCGCGTCCGGGCATCCGGGCATTCGCGGGTTGGATCAGACTGGTGCTCGGGCCCGACGCCGCGTTCGTGCGGCTGGCGGTGGTCTATGGCGTGGCGATATCCCTGCTGTCGCTGGCCACCCCGATTTCGGTTCAGTTGCTGATCAACTCGGTCGCCAACACTGCGCTGCCGACCCCGCTGTTCACGCTCGCCGCGCTGTTGTTCCTGCTCCTGCTTTTCGCCGGGGTGCTAGCGGCGTTTCGCGTCCACCTGCTCGCGCTGTTCGAGCGGCGGCTGTTCGCGCGCATCGTCGCGGAGATCACGCTGCGCGCGGTCCACGCACAAAACCCCTTCTTCGCCGACGCGCGCAGCGGTGACCTGTTCAACCGCTATTTCGACCTGATGACGGTGCAAAAGACGCTGCCCAGCCTGCTGATCGGCGGCTTCACCATCGTGCTGCAGGGCGTGGTGGGTCTGGTCGTCACCAGTTTCTACCACCCCTTCTTCCTCGCCTTCAACGTCGTGCTGGCGGTGGTGCTGTTCCTCATCTGGCAGATCTGGGCCTCGGGCGCGATCCGCAGCGCGGTGGCCAAGAGCCATGCCAAACATGCCGCGGCGCACTGGCTGGAAAGCGTCGGCGGGTCGAACGGCTTCTACAAGTCGAGCCGCCATGTCGATTTCGCGATGGACCGGTCGGAGGCGGTGACCGCCACCTATGTCGCCGCGCACCGGCGGCATTTCCGCTACACCTTCGCGCAGACGCTGGCGCTGCTGTTCGTCTATGCGCTGGCCAGCGCCGCGCTGCTGGCGCTGGGTGGCTGGCTCATCATCCAGGGGCAGTTGTCGATCGGCCAGCTGGTCGCGGCGGAGCTGATCCTGTCGGGCGTCTTCTACGGCATCGCGCAGTTCGGCCCTTATCTGGAAACGCTGTACGATCTTGCCGCAGGGCTGGAGGAGCTGTCGCTGTTCTGGGCGGTGCCGCAGGAGGAGGGCAGGGGCGATGGCGAGGGTCCGGCCAGCGGCGCGATCCGCTTTGCCCATGTCGAACATGATGGCCACCGCTTCGACTTCGAAATCGCTGCCGGCGAACAGCTGGCGGTGGTCGCGGCGCCCGGCGTCGAGCGCACGCTGGCGATGCTGCTGAAGCGCCACCAGGCGGCGGAGCGCGGCCTGGTCGTCGTCGGCGGGCGCGAGATCAGCGGCTTCGACACCTATCGCCTGCGCGCCGAGGTGATGGTGCTCGATCGCCCCAGCTTCGTCGAAATGCCGATCCGCGATTACCTGCGGCTCGCCGCCTCGGGCGACACGTCGCGGATGGTCGAGGTACTCGACCTCGTTGGGCTGAGCGAGCGGCTAAGCGTCCTTCGCGATGGGCTCGATACCGTGGTTTCCACCTCCGGCTGGCCGCTTGCCGTGGGGGAGCTGATGGCGCTGAAACTGGCCGCCGCGCTGCTCGCCAGGCCCAAGCTGCTCGTGCTCTCGCCGCTCTATGATCTCCTGCCGCCCGAGCGTGTCGATGCCGCCCTCGCGCGGCTGCGCGGCGATACCACCGTGCTGCAATTCACCCGCCGCCCGCAGGGGCTGGAGCGGGACGGCGCGCTGTGGATGGGCGCGACCGAGCAGCGCCGCTGCCCCGACGTCGATACGCTGATCGCCATCGCGAGCGAGGGAGGCAGCCTTGCCCTTTCGGTCTGACCATATCGTCCACTTTCCGACGCTGGCGAGCATCCGCCCGCCACGCGCGACGCGCGTCTTCGCCTGGCTGATCGCGGTGACGCTGTCGGTCGTGGCCGCGATCCTGTTCCTCGTCCCCTGGGTGCAGACCTCCGCCGGCACGGGGCAGGTCGCCGCGCTCGACCCGGAGGATCGCGTGCAGGATGTCACTGCGCTCGTGCCCGGCCGGGTGGAACGCTGGTTCGTCCGCGACGGCGATCGCGTGCGCCGCGGCGATCCGATCGCGCGGATCGTCGACAATGATCCCAACCTCCTCGCCCGCCTCGCCGCCGAACGCGCGCAGGTGCTGGCCGAAATCGCCGCCGCCGAACAGGCGATGGCCGTGGCGCAGATCGACGTCGGCCGCTCGGGCCAGTTGCTTGCCGAGGGGCTGGCCGCGCGGCGCGATTATGAAGCGTCGCAGATCAAGGTCGCCGATCACCGCGCCAAGCTGGCCGAGGCACGCGCGAAGCTCAGCCGCGTCGACGTCACGCTCAACCGACAGTCGGCGCAGACCGTGCGCGCCCCGCGCGACGGGCGGATCCAGTCGATCAATGCCGGCGCCGGCGCGACCCTGGTGGCGGCGGGCGAGCGGCTCGCGACGCTCGCGCCCGAGGCGCCGGTGCGGATCGTCGAGCTGATGGTCGACGGCCGCGACATTGCCGTCATCCGCCCCGGCCGGCCCGTCCGCCTCGCCTTCGAAGGCTGGCCGGCGATCCAGTTCAGCGGCTGGCCGTCGGTCGCGCACGGCATGTTCGACGGGCGCGTACGCTCGATCGACCCGTCGGCGCAGGCGACCGGCCTGTTCCGCGTGCTGGTCGAACCGATGCCGGGCAAATTGCCCTGGCCCGACACCGATTACGTCCGGCTGGGCGCCAAGGTGCGCGGCTGGATCCAGATGGAAACGGTCAGCATCGGCTATGAGCTCTGGCGCCAGCTCAACGATTTCCCGCTCGAATTTCGGCGGCCCGGCGATGAGACGAAGGGGGTTGCGCCGGACCCGGTGGTCAAGGTGAAGAAATGATCCGCCTGCTCTGGATCCCCATGTTCTGGATCCTCGCCGCGCTGCTGGTCGCGGCGCCCGCCGCGGCGCGGCCGCTGACGCTGGACGAGGTGCTGCGCTCCTCGGCCACGCACGCGCCCGCAATCCTCGAGGCGATGACTCGGGAGCGGCAGGCCGGCGGTCGCCGCCTGTCGGCCGAGGGCGCCTTCGACCTCCTGTTCGAGGGCGAGGCGCAGTCCCGCGCGCTCGGCTATTATGACGGCACCGTCATCGAGGGGCGGGCGACGCGTCCGCTCGCCACCAGCGGCGGCGCGCTCTACGGCGGCTACCGCGTCTCGCGCGGCGACTTCCCCGTCTATGAGGACAAGGCGTTCACCAACCGGCTGGGCGAGGTGAAGGTCGGCGCGGTCTTTTCGCTGATGCGTGACCGGCTGATCGACGAACGCCGCGGCCGGCTGGGGCCCGCCGATGGGGAGATTGCGCTGGCCCGGCTCGATCGCGAAATGGTGGCGATCGGCGTGCAGCGGCGCGCGATCGACGCTTATCAGACCTGGGTCGTCGCCGGCCGGCGGGTCGCGGTCTATCGCGATCTCCTGGAGCTGGCGACGAAGCGGCAGGCCTCGATCGAGCGGCAGATCGCGCTCGGCGCCCGGCCGGAGATCCTCGGTACGGAGAACCGGCAGAATATCGTCCGTCGCCAGACCCTGCTGGTGCGCGCGGAGCAGGATCTCGACGCCGCCGCCAATGCGCTCTCCTTCTACCTGCGCGACGATCTGGGGGAGCGGATCGTGCTCGCTGCCGATCGCCTGCCGACCAGCTTCCCGGACCTGCGCCTGCCGCCGCTCGGCCCCAGCCTCGCCGGCCGGATCGAGCGCCCCGATCTGCAGACCATCCTGGTGCGGCTCGATCAGGTCGAGACGAAGCGGCTGTTGGCCGAAAACGAGCTGCGCCCGCGGCTCGACATACGCGCTGAGGCGGCCAAGGATGTCGGCCCGGTCGGCCTTGGCGGCGTGTCGCGCACGCCGCTGGAGGGGATCGTCGGCCTGCGTTTCTCCATGCCGCTCGAACGACGCACCGCGCGCGGCAAGATCGCCGAGGCCGCGGCCGAAGCCGACGGGCTGCAATTCCGCCGCAAGATGATCGAGGACCAGATTCTGGTCGAGGTGAACGGCCTCGCCATCCAGGCCACCGCTGCCGATCGCCTTGTCGCGCTCGCTGCCGACGAAACCGCGCTCGCCGATCGCATGGCAGAGGCGGAACGCCGGCGCTTCCAGCTCGGCGCAAGCGACTTCCTCGTCGTCAACCTGCGTGAGGAAAGCGCCGCCGACGCCCGCTTGCGTCAACTCGACGCCGAATACCGCCGCTCCGCCGCCCGCGCCGAACTCGTCGCCGCGACGGTCGACCGCAGCCAGTTGGGCCTCTGACCGCCGCGTTCTTCGCTGATCCGCTCCGGCTACCGTGGCGGCGAGGCGTCACGGTCGACGCCCGCCACTGGCCACATGCCTGCTTTACATGTCCGGCAGGCTGGTTACGCCACCCGCATAAGCAAAAACAAAGGATGCGGTATGGGAGAGGTGCTGGGTTTCGACGAACAGCGGCTGGAGCAGGCGTCCGCCCACTTCCGCACCCGCTATGTGGAACGGGGCGCGCTGCCCAACGTGCAGCTGCTCGTCGCGCGGGAGGGGAAGGTGGTGCATCGCTCCAGCGCCGGCGCGGCGCGGGCCGACGGTACCCCGCTGGCGGACGGCGCCGTTTTCCGCATCGCCTCGATGACGAAGCCGCTGACGGCAGTGGCCTTCATGGCGCTGGTGGAGGAGGGGCGGGTCGCGCTTGATGATCCGGTCGCCACCGTCATTCCCGAATTCGCGGACCTGCGCGTGTTCGAAAGCGGCGGCGGGGCGGTACCGTGGGTCACCCGGGCCGCGCCGCCGATGCGCATGATCGATCTGCTGCGGCACACGTCGGGGCTGACCTACGGCTTTCTCAACCGCAGCAATGTCGATGCGGCCTATCGCGCGCAGCGGATCCTGGCGCCGGGCGGTGATCGGGATGCCGATGCGGTGGTGGCGGCGCTGGCCGAGCTGCCGCTCGAATTCGCGCCGGGCAGCGCGTGGAATTATTCGGTGTCAACCGACGTGCTGGGCATCGTCGTCGCCCGGCTGGAGGGCGCGCCGCTGGATGCGGTGTTCCGCCGCCGCATCCTCGCGCCGCTGAAGATGGACGACACGTTCTTCTACTGTCCGCCGGACAAGGTTCACCGGCTGACCGACGCCTGGATGATGACGCCGGCCGGCGCCAGGGTGATTGACCGCGCGGTCGATGGCCGCGCGACGCGGGAGCCGGTGTTCAAGATGGGTGGCGGCGGGCTGCTGTCGACCATCGCGGACTATCACCGCTTCTGCTCGATGATGCTGGCGGGCGGCACGCTGGACGGGGCGCGGGTGATCGGGCGCAAGACGATCGACCTGATGACCCGCAATCACTTGCCCGGCGGCGCCGATATCGCGGCGCTCGCCCGCGCGCCGATCGCCGATGCGGGGTCGGGCGGCACCGGCTTCGGCCTCGGCGTCGCGGTGACGATCGATCCGGCGCGCACCATGATGCCCGGATCCGCCGGGGAATATTTCTGGAGCGGGATCTATTCGACCCAATTCTTCATCGATCCGGTGGAGCGGATCCACGCCATCCTGATGACGCAGCAGATGCCCGTTCCGACCATCCCGGTACGGCGTGATTTCCGCACCATGGTCTATGCCGCATTGATGTGACGGCCGCCGCGGGGTGCGGCGGCCGCTGATCGGTTCAGCCGCCCGCCGCGACCCGCGGCGCGGCGCGCGTGCCGCTGCTGACCTGCCACGGCTCCCCGGCCTTCACCAGCCGCAGGACGCCGTCGGCGACCGGCTCCTTCAGCATGATGCGCCGGTCGGTGACATAATCCTGGTGGACCTGCCACGGATGCTCGACGCCCTGGCGCGGCATGTCCTCGCGCGCCCGCACGACATAACCGGACGTGAACGTCTGCATCCACGTCGTCTTCATCGATGCGACGTCCGCCGCCGGCACGGCAATGTCGGCGCCGCGGCGATCCAGCTCCTTCAGCACCCGCACCATGTAGCGCGCCGCAAGGTCGGCCTTCAGCGTCCAGGACGATCCGGTATAGCCGAACACCAGGCTGAAATTGGGGATGTTGGAATACATCGCCCCCTTGTAGATCACCGTATCCTTCAGGTTGGTCGGCTGGCCATCGACCCGCAATTGCACGCCCCCACCGCGCAGCAGCTTCAGCCCCGTGGCGGTGACGATGATATCGGCCCCGATCACTTGCCCGCACGCAAGCTTCACGCCCTCGGGGACGAAGCGCTCGACGCTGTCGGTGACGACCGACGCCTTGCCGCGGTGGATCGCGCGGTAGAAATCGCCGTCGGGCGCCAGGCAGATGCGCTGCTCCCACGGCTGATGCCGGGGCGTGAAATGCGTCATGTCATAGCCGCGCGGCAGCGACGCCTTGGCAAGGCCGATCAGCATCGGGCGCGCCTGCGCCGGGTCCTTCATCATCCGCTGCCGCATCTTGCGCGACGTCAGGACATTCTTCCACCGCACCGCCGCCCCGGCGAGGTTGGCGGGCAGCCATGATTTCAGCCGGTTGGCCTGCTTGTCGCGGCCGGGCCGCGCGACGATGTAGCTGGGGGACCGCTGAACCATCGTCACATGCGCCGCGGTCTGCGCCATCGTCGGGATCAGCGTGACGGCCGTCGCCCCCGACCCGATCACCACCACCTTCTTGCCGGCATAATCGAGGTTTTCCGGCCAGAATTGCGGATGGACCACTTGGCCGGCGAAATCCTCCTGTCCCGCGAACACGGGATTATGACCCTCGCTATAATCGTAATAGCCCGACCCCATGTAGAGGTAGCGGGCGACGAAGGTGACGCGGGTGCCGTCCTTCTGCTCCGCACACACGCGCCAGCGTGCGCGCTCGCTGCACCAATCGGCGCTGATCACGCGATGGCCCAGCCGCAGGCGCGGGCGGATGCCGAACCGGTCGATCGCCGCGCCGATATAATCCTTGATCTTGCCCCCCGCCGCGATCGCGTCCTTGTCGCGCCACGGGAAGAAGGAAAAGCCCAGCGTGTGCATGTCGCTGTCCGATCGGATGCCGGGATAGCGGAACAGGTCCCACGTCCCCCCGATGTCGTCGCGCCCCTCCAGCACGACGAAGCTTTTGCGCGGCAGCTTCATCGCCAGCCATGCCGCCCCGCTGATCCCTGACAGCCCCGCGCCGACCACCACGACGTCGATCCCGATCTCGTCCATTCCCATCCTCCCCTGACCATTGCGGACGCCGCGCCGCGGCATACCGCTGTCTTTATTCCAGCTCAGTTATTGGCCGCGCGCGCAGCGCCAGCGGCAGGCGCCAGCACAGGGCTGGCGGCGGTACGCGGCGTGGTCGGGTGGCTGGCCGACAGGCCGCCGTCGATCGCGATCGCCTGCCCGTTGACGAAGGCGGCGGCGGCCGAGGTGAGGAACAGCGCCAGCCCAGCGACCTCCTCCGGCTGTCCCGGCCGGCGCAGCGGGTTGGTCGCGCCGACCATCTTGCCCAACCCGGCCGCGCGCGCCTGGTCGATATACTTTTGCGTCATGTTGGTTTCGATCAGGCCGGGGCAGATCGCGTCGACGCGAACGTTGCTGCCCGCCAGCTCCAGCGCCGACACCTTGACCAGGTTGATCAGCCCCGCCTTGGATGCGGAATAGGCCGCCGGCCCTGCCCCGGCGCGCAGCCCGGCGACCGACGCCGTGCAGGTGATTGCGCCCGCGCCATGGCGCGCCATCGCCGGCGCTGCATGTTTGATCGCCAGCGCCGGCCCGACCAGATTGACGCGCAGCACTGACATCCACAGCGCCGGATCGGCCTCGCTCACCCTCGCCGGGCCGCCCGTGATGCCGGCATTGGCGAAGAACCCGCGCAGCGTGCCGTGCCGCTCGGCCTCGGCGACCAGCGTGATGACATGCGCCTCATCCCCCGCATCCCCGCGCAGTGCGACGCACATCCCCCCGGGTATCTCGCCGGCGAGCGCCTCGACCCCCTCCGCGATGTCGCTCGCGATCACCTTGGCCCCCGCCGCGGCAAAGGCGTGCACGCTTGCCCGGCCGATCCCCGACGCCGCGCCGGTGACGATCACGACCGACCCGTTCCACTCGTTCCCCATCACCCTCTCCCAACCATACCGCTTTCTTTATTCGTGCTGTTTGGCATAGCCGGGCGCGGAGCACAATCGGTTGCGATGACGGGTGCCTGGGTTCATGCTAACCATGACGGCAATGACCGCGATCGAGACCACCGACAGCAAGACCGCCAAGTTCATGGCGCGGCGCAATCGCCTGATCGACGCGGCGGCGACCCTGATCAATCAGCACGGGCTGAAGGGCATGACCTTCGCCAATGTCGCCGAGCTCGTGGACATGAACCAGAACAGCCTGGCCTATTATTTCAAGCGCAAGGAGATGCTGGCGCACGCGGCCTATATGGAAACCCTGGGCCGGATCGCGGACAAGGTCGCCGAGGCCGCGACCCGCCCCGATCCGCGCGCGCGCCTCAACCATTATCTCCACCTCGTCTTCGCCGCTCAGCGCGGCATGCGCACCGGCGAGGAACGGCCGATGACGGTGCTGACGGGCATGAGCTCGCTGCCCGAGCCCTATCGCGCCGAGGCGACCGAACTCTACCAGTCGGTGCTGCGCGGCATGCGCGACTGGTTCGGCCCGGCGACCCAGCCGGAGGTTCTGGCGGTCAACACCGCGCGCGCGCATGTCGTGCTGGAGGGGGTGCTATGGCTGCCGGTGTGGCTGCGCTTCTACGCGATCGAGGATTTCGATCGGGTCGAGCGCCGCATGTTCGAGGTGTGGGAGCGCGGCGTCGCGCCGGCGACCAGCGCGCTGGTCCATATGTCCTTCGCTCGCGCCACGCCGCCCGAGCCGCGGCAGGAGGTCGACATCGACGCGTTCCTGCGCGCCGCCACCCGCCTGATCAACCGCGACGGCTATCGCGGCGCCTCGGTCGATCGCATCGCGGCCGAGCTGCGCGTGACCAAGGGCAGCTTCTACCACCATCTGGAGGGCAAGGACGATCTGGTCCTCGCCTGCTTCCAGCGTAGCTATGAGACGATCGCGCGGGCGCTGAGTGACGCGGGCGCGGCGGGCGGCACCATGTGGGACCGTCTGTCGCGCGCGCTGACCGCACTGATCGAGGTGCAGTTTTCCGGCGATGCCCCGCTGATGCGCACCACCGCGCTCGCCACCTTGCCCGCCACCCACCGGGGTGAGGTGATCAGCCAGTCCAACATCTTCGCGCTGCGTTTCGCCGGGGTCATCATCGACGGGATCAGCGAAGGGTCGATCCGGCCCGTCGACCCGCTGATCGCCAGCCAGATGGCGATGGCGATGCTCAACCGCGCGGTCGACCTGCAGGAATGGGCCACGCGCGTCGGGCCGGCGCGCGCGACCGCGATCTACGCGGAGATCTTCGCGCACGGGATGCTGCCCGGCGCCCAGTCTCCGGCGGGCGCGGACGCGGCATAACCGCGCCCGCACCGTCCGGTCAGAACGTCACCGATCAGAACTTCTTCGTCACACCGACCTTCCACTGGCGGCCCAGCGCATTGCCCGTGAACGGATCGTAATTGAGGTCGAGCCGCGCGAAGCTCGGGTCGCGATCGGTGATGTTCAGCATCGAGAAGCTGACGGTGGTGACGTCGATCGGCTCGACCCGCAGGGTGAAGTCCACCGTCGCCCAGTCCGAGATCCGCTGGCCGCGCGATCACCGGCGCACCGGGCAGCTCGCGCCGCGGGGCAAAGGGCAGGGCGCGCTGGTCGACATAACCGTCGATATAATTGAAGGTGAAGCGCGCATCGACGCGGTCGACCCCGAACTGGGCATAGGCCTGCCCACGCCAGCGCGGGATCGGATAGGCGCTGGTCTGGTAATTGAGCTTGCCCACCGCATCGAACGCCGGCTGCACCAGCACGTTCTCGACCACCAGGTCGCTGGTCTTGTAGTCGATGACATAGGTCGCCGTGACACCCAGGCCCAGCCTGCCGCCCAGCACGTCCTCCTGGTCATAATTGGCCAGGAAATCGAGGCCCGAGTTCGTCACCTTGGCGCCGTTCAGATAATAGGTGTCGAGCCGTGCGACATTGTTGATCCCGCAGGCCCCGTCGAACGTGAAGCGCGCCTGCAGCGCGGCAAAGGCGGGATTGTTGCAATTGGCCGATCCGCTCGCCCCGAACAGCGCATTGGTCATGCCCGATACCGGATCGGCGCCGATCAGGTCCGTCAGCTCGTACCGGAAATAGTCGACGCTGACGCTGAGCCCGCCCGTCTTGATGATCGCGCCGGCGGAATAGTTGGTCGCTTTCTCCCGGCGCAGATTGGCGTTGTTATAGACGCGCACCGCGCGCGACGAGCTGCCGATCACCTGCAACGAGGTGACGAAGCCATCCTGCAGCAGCGTGTCGGGCGGCCCGCGGAACGTGGTGCCGACCGAGCCGCGCAGCGCCAGCCAGTCGGTCGTCTGCCAGCGCAGCGTCGCCTTGGGGTTGAAGGTCGATCCCACCCCGCCGCCATAATCCTCGTAGCGCGCGGCCAGCTGCAGATCGAGCGTGTCGAGGATCGGCGCGCGTACCTCGGCGAACAGCGCATAGACATCGCCCGTCACCGACAGCGGCCGGCTGGAGCCGAGATAGGCGAGCGGCCCGGGCTGCGGCGAACAGGTCAGATTGCCCGTCACCGGCGTGTCGAGGCACGGCGTGATGTCGAGGTTGTTGAACGCACCATAATTGGAATCGTAGGATTCGCGGCGATATTGCCCGCCCACGGCGAACGACAGGTCGCCGCCCGGCAGCGTGATCGGGGTGCGGCCGCTGACCGACGCCTCCGCCACGAACAATTGCGTGACGAAGCTGCTGCGCGACTGTTCGTACAGCCAGCGCGACAGTTCCGGCGAATTGGCTACCGCGGCATTATAGCCGGGGTTGGCGACGCCGGTCACCGCATTGCGCTCGATCGCATTGCTGAACGGGTTCAGGAACTGGCACCCGCCCGTGCCCGCGGTGCCGGTGATGCGGTTACAGTCCGGCCCGCCGAACCCGCGCAGGCCCAGCTGCACGCGGTCGACGATCGTATCCATGTTCATCGTCTGGCGGGTGTAGCGATGGTACATGCCCGACACGTCGAAATTGAGCGCATCGTTGAGCGCGCCGGTCAGCGCGCCGGTGAAGCGGATCGATTCCGATTCACGCCACCCCGAACTGTCGACGCCATTGGCCCCGCCCAGCAGGAACGGCCGGAACAACAGCGCGGGGAAGGTCGCCCCCGCCACCGGGATGCCGGCGACGCTGGTCGGCAGCGCGCCAGGGTTCGCCGCGGCATAAGCGGCATAGCCGGGGTTGCTCGCGGGGACGAAGAAGCCGGCCTGCGCCGTCGCGCCGAAGCTGCCCGGCAGCGTATAGGCTGATGGCCGCTGCAGGATGGCGTAGGAGGGGGAGCTGCGCTGGTGCGGCACTTCCGACCAGCCATAAAGCGCGGTGACCTCCAGCTCGATGTCCGGCGTCACGTCGACGCCCACTTCCAGATACGCCTGCAGCCGGTTCTCGGCATCGGTCAGGGCATTGAAGCCGAGATACTGGTTGGCGCAGCGCTGGTTGGGGACGCCGTTGTTGGACAGCGCCACCCCGCCCAGCGGGACGCAGCCCGCGTCGAGGCGCAGGCCAGCGGCCGGCGCGCCATTGCCGAACACGGGCAGGAACACGCCGGGATTGCCGCTCTGGGTGAAGCCGTTCTCGGGATTGTTGGTATAGGATCCGTTCGCGAAATCGCGGTCGGTGACCATCAATTCGCTGCGATGCTGGAACCCGAAGGAGCCAAGGACGCGCAGGCCGTCCTGATTGTGTCCGAACGCCGCGCTTGCCGTCCAGTCGCCGTTCGATCCCTTGATGCCCTTGTAGTCGCCGCTGACCACCAGTCCCTTCAGCGACCGGTTGGTGATGAAATTGACCACGCCGGCGATCGCGTCCGACCCGTAGGTGGCGGCCGCACCGTCCTTCAGGATGTCGATCCGCCCGATCGCCGCCAGCGGCAGCAGGTTCACGTCCACCGTCGGCACGCCATTGCCCGCGCGCACCAGCCGCCGGCTGTTCAGCAGGACGAGCGTGCGGGACGGGCCCAGACCGCGCAGGTTGATGCTGGCGATGCCCTCGGCGCCCTGGCTGCGATTGTCGAACTGGTTGGAATCGCCCAGCGTGCCATTGGCGACCGGCAACGCCTTCAGCAGCTCGACGACGCTGGGGCTGCCTTGGCGTTGAAGCTCGCCGGCGGTGATGACGTCGACGGGCAGCGCCGAATCCTCCCGCTGCCCGCGGATCAGTGATCCCGTGACGATGATGTCGGCGGCGGCCTGGTCGTCGAGCGGCGGCTGCACCGCGGTGGACTGCGGCGGGGTGATGGAGGGCGCCGGGGCCGGCACCGTGCCGGCCGACGGGACATTGGTATCGACCGTTTGCGCGATGGACGCGGCGGGCGCGGCAATGGTCAACAGGGCGCCGCTCGTGAGCAGCCAGGAACGCAACGGCATTATATATCTTCTCCTTGAGACCCCGATCTTGCGCGGGTGTTGGTTTAGCGGCGTCGGCCGCTGGCCTTTCGTGGGGCAGGCCTGTTCTGGTCAGCTGCTGGGCAGCACCGTCGGTGGCAGGCGCGTAGGCTCGCCGGCTCGGGCGGACAGATCCTCCACCACCGCGCTCTCGCGCACGCGGCGGACATTCTCCTCGTGCGGGGCGCGATCGATCCGGTAGAAGGAGAGGAAGACGATGGCGATCGCCCACAGGATCGCGATTGTCGGCATGTAGAGCCAGACCAGCCGGTCGATCACCTCCGGCGCGATCTGTCCGGGGATCACCTTTTCGGGAAATCCCGACAGGCTCAGCAGCAACCCGGCGCCAAGCACGCCGAACCCGCTGGTGCACGTCTTTATGAAGGCGTTGGCGGCAAAGAAGGTACCGGCGGCATGGCGACCCGTGCGGACCATGCTGTCCTCCACCACGTCGGCGATCATCGCGCTCGTCATGATCTGTGAGGTCGCCGAAAAGGTGCCGAAGATCGTCGCAAAGGCGAACAGGGTCGCCACCAGCGGCCCCTCCGGCTCGATCGGGAGGAACAGGCCCAGCTGGCGAAGGAGCAATGGCATCAGGCCTAGCGACACGCCCAGCGCCGCGGCGACGACGGCGACGGCGCGCTTGCCGAAGCGGCGCGCGGCGCGCGGTGCCAGGAACAGCGCGATCAGCGCGGCGATGACGCCGTCGAACGCCAGCAGGCCCATGCTCCTTGGGCTCAGCTGCCAGACATAGGTGCCCAGATACACCGCCATCGAGGCGTACAGGCCCGCGGCGGAGAATTTCAGCACCCCGAAGGCCAGCAGTGCCTGGAACCCGCGGTGGTTCAGCGTGCCCAGCATCTCGCGGAAATGCTGCGCGAACGATTGCCGCTCGCGGGCAGGGGGCTGCGGCACCATCCTGCCGCGCGCCTGTGTCCCCACTGCGCAGATCAGGATCGCGGCGAACGTCACCACCGCGCCGATGATGCCCAGTTGGTGATAGCCTTCCGGGTTGAGCTGGCCGACCGGATATTGCGGGGTGGGGCGCAGCAGCACGAAGAACAGCAAGGTCGCGATGCCGAGCCCGCCGACATATCCAAAGAAATAGCGCCACGTCATCAGCGACGTGCGCTCGT
>NNBT01001015.1_pt1:0-37500 | contig 97724 bp, 82 predicted proteins | sample 1173831 | NCBI WGS metagenome assembly NNBT01 (sample SAMN07173936, study PRJNA388173) | plant metagenome | isolation source: symbiotic tissue sample KVJ10 | place: Norway: Troms, Kvaloya island | reverse complement strand
AGCCTGGTGGTGTGTGACGGATGGTGTGTGTTGTACGTCCTTATCGGATTGGACGTGCTTCGAAACTGTCCCGGGAAATAGCCCCACCGTATAGACCGTACCCGAAACCGACACAGGTGGTCAGGTAGAGTATACCAAGGCGCTTGAGAGAAGTGTCCTGAAGGAACTCGGCAAATTGCCTCCGTACCTTCGGAAGAAGGAGGCCCTCATTGCGCGCAAGCGTTTTGAGGGGGCACAGGCCAGGGGGTAGCGACTGTTTAGCAAAAACACAGGGCTCTGCTAAGTCGGCTTCAAGACGACGTATAGGGCCTGACGCCTGCCCGGTGCCTGAAGGTTAAGAGGAGGAGTGCAAGCTCTGAATTGAAGCCCAGGTAAACGGCGGCCGTAACTATAACGGTCCTAAGGTAGCGAAATTCCTTGTCGGGTAAGTTCCGACCTGCACGAATGGCGTAACGACTTCCCCACTGTCTCCAGGACATGCTCAGCGAAATTGAATTCTCCGTGAAGATGCGGAGTACCCGCGGTTAGACGGAAAGACCCCGTGCACCTTTACTGCAGCTTCAGAGTGGCATTAGGAAAGAACTGTGTAGCATAGGTGGGAGGCTTTGAAGCATTGGCGCCAGCTGATGTGGAGCCATAGGTGAAATACCACCCTGTTGTTTTCTGATGTCTAACCTCGTTCCGTGAAGCCGGAACAGGGACCCTCTGTGGCGGGTAGTTTGACTGGGGCGGTCGCCTCCTAAAGAGTAACGGAGGCGCGCGATGGTGGGCTCAGGCCGGTTGGAAACCGGCTGTTAGAGTGCAATGGCATAAGCCCGCCTGACTGCGAGACTGACAAGTCGAGCAGAGACGAAAGTCGGTCATAGTGATCCGGTGGTCCCTCGTGGAAGGGCCATCGCTCAACGGATAAAAGGTACGCCGGGGATAACAGGCTGATAACCCCCAAGAGCTCATATCGACGGGGTTGTTTGGCACCTCGATGTCGGCTCATCACATCCTGGGGCTGGAGCAGGTCCCAAGGGTTTGGCTGTTCGCCAATTAAAGTGGTACGTGAGCTGGGTTCAGAACGTCGCGAGACAGTTTGGTCCCTATCTGCCGTGGGCGTCGAAATTTGAGAGGAGTTGACCCTAGTACGAGAGGACCGGGTTGAACGTACCTCTGGTGTACCTGTCGTCGTGCCAACGGCGCAGCAGGGTAGCTATGTACGGACGGGATAACCGCTGAAAGCATCTAAGCGGGAAGCCTCCCTCGAGATAAGATTTCACAGGACGGTCGGAGACCACGACCTTGATAGATCGGATGTGGAAGTGCGGTAACGCATGGAGCTAACCGATACTAATCGTCCTATTCGCGCTTGAGAGTCCCACCATCAACGACAGCCCTGGCTGTCCATGACGGTCGGATGATGAAAAGCTCGACGCCAGAAACAACACATACGTAAAGTGTGCATCGATTTTAGAACCGTACGTCCCGGCCAGGCCCAGCTTGTCCGGGGCCCCCATGAAGTACCACTTCATGGGGTACACCGCAGGCTTCATTGCCTGGTGACCATAGCGTCGGTGTCCCACCCGATCCCATCTCGAACTCGGCCGTGAAACCCGACTGCGCCAATGGTACTATCGCCTAAGCGATGGAAGAGTAGGGCGTCGCCAGGCATTGCAGCTTGCGTGTGTACGATTAAACGAACCCATTCATCTTGTCGTCCATCAAGGACACACCGTCGCCTCCGCTAATCACGGAGGCGTTCGTGTTTCCAAAACGGACAAAACCAAGTGTCGCGGGGTGGAGCAGCCCGGTAGCTCGTCAGGCTCATAACCTGAAGGTCACAGGTTCAAATCCTGTCCCCGCAACCACCGCCATGGAACACCACACGCCGCCCCCACGGGCGGCGTTGGCGTTTGTGGCAAACGCCAACAGATCTGAAACTTTGGCGACCACCTCGGCCTCGGGACCATGCGGACCCTCCGGGTAGATCGTCACGCTCTCGATAAGCGTCGACAGGATTTCTGCGGCTTCGCCGCGAACGGTTTGATCGTTCAGCGTCTCGCAGAGCTGTCCGACCTTCTCCTTGAAAAGGCGTAGCAGTGCCGGGTGCGGCAGGATTGTGGCGGAGGGTGCGCTGACTGCTTGTTGCGCGAGCTTGGCTTCCAAACACATCTTCTCGGCTTCCCGCTCTGACAGGAGCTTGGTCAACGTGGGGCTGAGCACACCCGCCAACATGTTCGCGGCCAAATTCTCGATTTCGTGAGTGACGACGCCCAAGCGATCGGCAGTCGCCCGGTCCTGCTGCGCCGCTGTTGTCGTAATCCGCTCCACCTCGCGTTCAAATTCGGCCGCGAACAAGCGTGTGTGCTCTTCAGTCAGCAGGCTATGCTGAAGAATGGAGAGGGTCGCTGTCTCGAGCTGTTGTTGCCCCCTAAATGCCTGACGGGGCCTCGCGGGTTTGGTTGATGTACTCGCGGGGTGAGCGGTAGCCCAGCGCCTTGTGCGGATGCACCTCGTTGTAGTGGGCGAGCCAGGCCGGTAGCTGCTCGATGACGGTGCGTGCGTCGGGCGTGGGGTTCACCCGGACGTAGTCGCGCTTGAGCGTGCGGACAAAGGCTTCGGCCATGCCGTTCGACTGCGGGCTGCTGACCGGGGTGGTGCGCGGGACGAGGCCGATGTCGCGCGCGAAGCGCCTGGTGTCGCCTGCGACATAGGGACTGCCGTTGTCGGTGAGCCACTCGATCGGCTCGGCCAGGCGGTTCACGGGCCCGAAGCGGTGCTCGACGGTGGCGACCATCAGGTCACGGACATCCTCGGCAGTGATGCCGCCGGTGGTGGCGACGTGTCCCATCGCCTCCCGGTCGCAGCAGTCGAGCGCGAAGGCGACGCGGACCTTCTCGCCATTGTCGCAGCCGATCTCGAGCGCGTCGGAGCACCAGCGCGTGTTACGCTGGTCGACGGCGACCCGGCCGTCGTGGCGCCGCTCCTCGCCCTTGCCGCTATGAGGCTGAAGCAGCAGGCCGTTGACCTTCATCACGCGGTAGACGCGCTTTGGATTGGGCGCTGCGCGCCCGGTCTGCTGGGCCTGGCGGCGCAGCAGGGCGTGCACGCGGCGATAGCCATAGGTCGGCAGATCGGCGACGAGCATCCTGATGTCGGCGACCAGCTGGGCGTCGGGCAGCGGCGGTCGCCCGCGCGGCCTGGGTGGCGGTCGGTTGTGCATGGCTGATAGATGCTGGCGGCTGATGCCGACGGCGTCGGCGACCGCCGTCACTGACCGTCCCCGGGCAACGAGGTCGAGCGCAATAACAGTTTTTTTGGGCCTGCGGCCCGGGACACGGCCTCGCGCAGGATCTCCGCTTCCATGGTCTTCTTGCCGAGCAGGCGTTGAAGCTCGCTCACCTGGGCCTGCAACGCCCGGTACTCGGACGCAGGCACGACCTCCTCGCCGGCACCGGCCGCGGTCAGCGCGCCCTGCGCCATCAGCCTGCGCCAAGTGAAGAGCTGCCCAGCGCCGATGCCGTGCTGGCGGGCGACCAGCGACACGCTCATGCCCGGCAGGTACGTCTCCTCGACGATCCGGACCTTCTCCTCCGGCGTCCATCGCCTCCGGCGCTGAACCCCGGAGAGGACCTCGCCGTCGTTGTAACGCCTGGTCGTATGCTCGGTCATATGCCTCACTCTTATCCAAGAGCGAGACCCTGTCAGGTCAATTAAGGGGCCACCTCACGAGCTGACCTTTGCGGACTGAGACCGTATTCGAGCAGGTGCCGCGCTCCTTGTGACCGGCGCAGCGGTAATAGTCCTTCCCGGAAATAGTATAGCCGGCTCCGCAGCGACTGCAGCGGATAAGACCGGAGAGCAGGTGCTTCTTGCGGTTCTGTCGACCAACCGGCACCTGTGCGTCGGAGCGCCGACGCTGCTCGATCTGCTGCTGTGCGGCCTCCCACAACTCATCGCTGACGATGCGCAAACCGGGAACAGCGACTTCGACCCACTCGGAGCGATCCCGCAGCCGATAGCGGCGTTCGCGTTTGTCGCTGTCCGGGTTCCGGCGCCACTGGCGCCGGCCCCAGACCAGCCGGCCGACGTACAGCGGATTGTTGAGAATGCCCGTGGCCTTCTTCGGATCGCCGCGGATGGTCGAAGCATTCCACTGGCCACCCCGAGGGCCGGGAATGCCGTCCTGGTTGAGGCCGGTCGCAATCTGGATCGATGATCGGCCAGCGGAAAACTCGTTGAAAATGCGCTGGACAATCGTTGACTGATCCTCGTCGACCTCGAGAAGTCCGCGTATCAGCTCGCCCCGTGCGTCGAGCTTGATGACCCGCTTGAAGCCATAGGCGCGGCCACCGGCAAAGCGTCCCGCCAGCACTGCCGCTTCCATGCCTCGCACGGTCTTGTCGACGAGATGCTTGAGGAAGATTGCACCGAGCAGCCCGGCAACCGCGAACTTGATCTCATCGACATGGCCCTCTGACACCGTGTGCAGCGCGACGCGGTGGTACATGAGCTTCTTGCCGAGAAACGCGACGTCCTCCGCGTCACGAGCCAGCCGGTCGAGTGCCTCGCACACGACCATGTCGATGTTGCCCTCTTCGATATCGCGCAGCAGCTTTCTCAAGCCCGGCCGGTCGCGGCGATAGCCCGATTGCTCGGGGTCGAGATAGGTCGCGACAACGGTCCCGCCGACATAGTCCACCAGCTTGCTACAGGACGCGGCCTGGTCGGCGCTCGACGAGGCCGTCTGCATCGCCGTCGAATGGCGACCATAAAGCGCGATGCGCGGCTGGGGCTTCGATAACATGCGGGCGCTATCCCTCGTTGAGCATGGGCGGCTGTGCCGAACTTGCGCGCCAGTGTTCATGCGCGGCTTGTCGCGCGAGCAACCGAACCAGCGCGTCGATTCCTTTCCCAAATGTATCGTTCACTTGTGGACGAACCTCGGCTGCGGATGATGATCGCAATTGGTCCGGTCCCCGGGCAGGGGAGTCGCGACATGGTGCTGGGACCTGCTGCGTGGTCGCTCCGTCGCCGTTCTTCTCGCCTGGCTGCTCCATTCGCCAGCATCTGGCCGGAATCTATGTGCGGCAGCGATGTCAGTCGTGATGGGACATAGCGACATCGAACCGGCGAGCTTCCGCTCACGATTGTGTCGTTTATATGCCCCATCAGCATTCCAGGCAGTGGGTGGGCATGACAAAGGTGCACGATCTGATCGCACAGATATTGGCGCCGTTGGATCGCCGGTCGTGGACGATCCAGCAGCGCGATGATGCAGAGAAGGTAACGATTGGCGATACGCGGATCACCTTTGATCGCGCTGATCGAGATATCGGACTCGCCTTCGAGAAATTGGCTGACGTCGTCGGTGCCACGATCGCCTTGCGTCGCGCGCAGCAGATGATCGAGGCTGTTGGGATCGCATCTAAGCCGGTACCGCTGTGGTTGGTGAGCGGATCGTACATCCTCGCCCATTGGCTGCACTGGGCCGGCGCGCGCAATGCACTCCGCAAGGTACTCAACCTGACCGATGACCTCGGCCTGACGCCCGTCAGCGGCTATCTCGATCGGCGTGCGCGGCGCGAACTCGGGCAAGGCGGTGCGCGGATCAGGGTGCGTGGTGGAATGGCGGTCGCCGAGCGGATCGAATTGTCCGATCAACCGCGCTGCGTCGCGATGATCGGCGAGCGGGCGCTCTTCCGGATCGAGGATCACCGGCTGCCCGACACAATGATAGCGGGATTGCAGGAGCGCGAGGGTAGCAATGCGCAGCGTCGCCTGACGGAGGTCGTCAGCCACCCTTTCTTCGCTGCCGCCGAAATGAGCGTCGTCAGCATTATTCAGGATGGATCGGCGATCGTGGTCGAGGTCGATCATCGCTGGACACCGCTCGAGCCGGTGCCCGAAGCGGCTCTTGATGTTCTGCCGGGCGACTTCGACCCGGCCTTTCCCTGGCGCCCTACTACCAGCGAGCGCCAGCGGCTGGACGGACTGGTCGAGGAAGCGCGCCATCGCGTCGCCTGTTAGGCGCGGTCGGCATTGATGATGGTGTTGCCGTCGGTCGAGTAGATGGCGTGATATTCGGCGCCGGTATCGAGGTAGAAGCCACGCAGCTGCTTGTACTGTATGACCGCGAGCGTGCCGGCGAGCATGTTGAGGTCGGCGACCTGGATGTTGCTGCGATAAAGCGCGTCATCGGCGTCCCCGGTCATCGGGATGCGGTCATGCAGATGGACATGCGCGCGCATCGCCGGCGTGCTGGTAGTAACGCGGATAAGGCCCATGAGCCGGTCGTCGACGAGGCTGAGGCCGAGACCGCAATCGATAAAGGGCATGGCGCGGGCTTCGAGCGCAGGGATGATGAACGCGCGCGCCTCTACATTGTCGACGCAGACGAACACGAAGTCGACCTCGTCGAGCAGGCCGATCGTTGCTGCGTCGAGGTGGACCGCATGGTCCTGGATAGAGCTATGCATCCGGCCGTATAAGCGCGCGAAATAGTCGACCTTGCTCGGCCTTGCGCGAATATCTTCGATCGCTATCGCGCCCGGCCAGCGGAAGGCATTGTGCTGCTCGGCCGCATCACCATCGATCAGCAGTATGCGGTCGACGGGTGTCTTGCTGAGAAGATCGAGGACGACCGAGCCGGTGCCGCCCAGCCCGATGATCGCGATCGTCCCGCCGGCGAGCCGGTCCGACACCGCCTCGATTCCCGCGCGGGGCGAGGCGGTGTCCGGATAGACGAACGGGCTTCGCCGGTTGCTGACTTCCATGTCTTGCCGTCCTCAGCTGGCGAAGGTGGCGTTGACTGATCGTCCCCCGGTTTGGCGGACACGCAGGGTTAGCCGTTCATGCGTTTCTCGGCTTGCTCGGGTGTTAGATATCCGAGGGCCGAGTGCATGCGGTACCGGTTGTAATAGCCCTCGATGTATCCGAACAGCGCCTGCCTCGCCTCGGCCTGCGTCGCCCATCGGGATTGATGAACGAGTTCGACCTTGAGGGTGTGGAAGAAGCTCTCCATCGGGGCATTGTCATAGCAGTTGCCGGTACGGCTCATCGAGGGCACCGCCCTCATCGCCGCCAGATGGTCGACATAGGCGCCGGCTGCGTATTGCGACCCACGGTCGGAGTGGCAAATGAGACCCGGCGCTGGACGCTGCCGTTGGGCTGCCATCATCATGGCCGCGAGCGGCAACTCGGTCCGCATATGGTCGCGCATCGCCCAACCGACGATCTTGCGGGTTGCCAGGTCGAGCACGGCCGCCAGATACAGCCAGCCCTCCCCGGTGGCGATGTAGGTGATGTCCGCAAGCCAGATCCGGTTCGGCGCGGTCGCCACGAAGTTCTGCGCCAGCAGGTTCGGGGCGATCGGCAGGTAGTGGCGGCTGTCAGTGGTACACGGCCGGAACCGGCGCCCGGCCAGCGCGCGGATGCGGTGTCGGCGCATGAGGCGCTCGACGCGGCCACGGCTGCAATGATGACCTTCTGCCCGCAGGGCAGCATGCATTCTGGGCGATCCGTATCGTCCCTGATGGCGCGCCTGCAGACGGCGCACGTCGCCAAGCAGCGCCAGATTCGCCGTCGTCCGCGCACTCGGCGCCCGACCGCGCCAGTCGTAATAGCCGCTGCGCGACACGCCGAGCATGCGGCACATGACGTTCACCGGCCAGGTGGACGCATGCTGCTCGATGAAAGCGAATTTCACCGCGGCATCTCCGCAAAGATGCCGACGGCTTTTTTTAGGATGTCACGCTCCATCCGCGCCCGGTCCAACTCCCGGCGCAACCGCGCAATCTCGGACGCCTGATCCGCCGGCGACGCCATCGTCGATACTGGCGGCTTTGCCGCCGGGCTTGCCGGCGGAGTGCCGATCTCCTGCAGTTTGCGCTGCCAGCGACGCAGCATCGTCGGCATAATCCCCAACTCGGCTGCCACCTCGGTCTGCAGCCGGCCGCTCGTCTCCCAAAGCGCCACCGCCTCGCGCTTGAACTCGTCCGTGAACCGACGCTTCGTCGTACTCGCCATCATACACCTCCTGGCTCCGCAGAGCCTATCATCGGTGTCCGCCAAACCGGGGGACGATCAGATGTGCTGGCTGGGCTCGCGGAGCTGTTTATCGATCGAGGCCCGCCAGCCCACATACGGTCGGACAATGGCAGCGAATTTATCGCGACCGCTGTGCAGACCTGGCTCGGGCAGATCGGCGTGAAGACGCTCTACATCACGCCCGGTTCGCCGTGGGAGAATGGCTATAACGAGAGCTTCAACGGGTCGCTGCGCGACGAACTCTTGAACGGCGAGATCTTCTACAGCCTTGCCGAAGCCAAGGTGCTGATCGAGGCTTGGCGCCGCCATTACAACACCGTCCGGCCGCATAGCAGCCTCGGCTATCGGCCGCCGGCTCCGGAAGCGGCGACGCCGCCATGGCCGGCTTCCGGCTCCGCTTCGCTCCACCTCCAGCCGGCCATGGCGGCGGAGACGACGATGCACTAACAATCAACCCGGACCACCCGGTGGGGGCTGCTCAGACTGAACCGGCCATTTAGGAAACACGCACGAGAAGGTCGGCGGGCTATTGATGAGGTCTGCCATTGTGACCGTGTCCACGTCCGCGACGGTCAAGCACCGCAGCTAACGCCCAGGACCACCGGCAGAGAACGCTTCGCGCTGGTTGCGCCCGCCATACCCGTCACACCGCTCGACGAAGGGGTCCCTTTAGGACGCAGAGCGAGCTAGATCGACAGCGCCATGCAGTGGAATGGGCACTGCCATACCTCACTTGTCAGCCATAGCACTGAGTGCTACATGTTCCTTATGAACGATGCTGTTGAAACCGTGCGGACCTTCAAGACCGCTTGGTTTGCAAAGGCGGCACGTAAGGTGCTCATCAAGGATGATGAGCTGTGCGAGGCCATCCAGGAGGTGATGAAGGGTCAGGCTGACGATCTTGGCGGGGGCGTGTTCAAGAAGCGCCTGAATAAGAACCGGCACCGGAGCATCATCCTCGCCAAGGGACGGCGCCACTGGGTTTATACCTATCTCTTCGCGAAGAAGGATCGGGCCAACATAGATGATCCTGAGTTGAAGGCATTCCGCCAGCTCGCCGAGCTTTATGATCGAAAGACAGACGACGAGATTGAGCGGGAGCTGACGGCAAAGGAATTGGTGGAGATATGCAATGACGGCAACGCGTAAGTTCAAGAGCGATGCGTTCGAGGCGATCCACAGCGCCGCCTCGGGCATGTATCGGGTCGGCACGATCGACAAGGCTACCATGCGTGACTTCGACGAGTCCTGTTTGGCCGTGCCACCGGTCATCGCGCCTGCTGACATCAAGCAGCTCCGCGAAACCAACAAGGTGAGCCAACCGGTGTTCGCCCGCTATCTCAACACCAGCGAAAGCACGGTCGAGAAGTGGGAAACAGGCGCGAAAAAGCCCAGTGGGGCGGCGCTCAAGCTTCTGTCGATCGTCCAGAAGCATGGGCTGCAAATTCTGGCGTAGGGCAGGTTATGAGCGCCCAGCTGATAAGGGATCGTGCCGATTTGGCCCGTCTCATCGCCGTCTCTGGTGGTGGTTCGCATTACGTTTACCTGCTGCGTATGCCGGACGGGGAACCAAAGTTTGGTGGCTTAGGCACGCCGTTCTATCTCGGGCTCGGCCAGCCGAGAACCCCAATCGGCCACTACCTGCGAGTTACAAGACCGAAACACGCTTATTGGACAACTACGACTGCAAGCTCAGGAAGACGGAGGTTTCGATATCGAGCTGAAGAGAATTACTGAGTAGGAAGGTTTCTCAGAACTTGGCGTTGAATGGCTGAGCCATGCGGAGATAAGAATGATCAAGCACATAGTTATGGCAGGGATTGCAGGGCCATTGTTGTGCGCGGCGACGTCTGCGCTGGCGCAGCAGCCAGCATCTATCGGCTCGGCCGCCGCGCAACGGCCGCTTACGCTTGCTGAACGTCAGGCTGCATGGAAGGCTAACAAAGCGGAGTATCGCCGGCGCCTCGTGAACGACGGCCAGCGAAGTGCTGACCGCTGGCTCGATCAACAAGCGAGAACAAAGAGCGGATCAGAAGGTTCAGCAACTGCCCGGCCCCGTGCCACAGGAAAGCGGAGCTGCAAAAAGGTCCGCTGGGTCAACCGTGCTACGCCGGGTTTCGGGGGCGCCGGGATGACGATGAGCCGCGTTCCCGTCTGCGCGGATTAGCTGCGTGACACAATCGGGCTGCGAAACGGCGGCTCACGGCGTAGTGACCGAGAGCACCTGCTACTTGTCAAAGGGAACCACGCTGATCTGTCCGTCGAGGCGCCTTCATCAGCGTGGCGGTCTTGAGATTATCGCTCTTCTCCACCGCTTGCAGCGCGGCAACGCCCGGTGGGACGAGTCGGGTCAGTTCCTGAAACGCAAGGCTCGGGCCGAGCGCGCTTGATTAGATCCGACTGCTCGCGCTGACGCTCGATCATGCCATAGAGGGACTCTTGGCCCTAACCCCAAGGAATTTGTCACGAAGGGCGTTCTCGCAAATTCACAGCGTAACGCTCAGTCTTCGTTCCCACCGATGGTGTCCTGCCGGTGCGCCCGGTAGAACTCAACATGGAAGCAGGCCGAGCCGAGCGGTGCGACATGATGCAGAATGGTGGGCTCGACGATCCCTGGCTCCATTTCAGGTGTGAGCACCGTCTCGAATTGCTCTCTCCGGGGATCCGTCACCCGGTAGCTCAGGCTGCCGCTCTCCACCTTGATGAGACCCCACACTCCCAGTTTGGTCGAATGATCGTTGAGCAGTCCCTTGGGAATCGTGTCTTGAGTGAAGGTGTTCGTTCGCTTGTAGCATTCCAGCCCCTCTGGAATGTGGATCGGCGTGGAAAAAGGACCCCGGTAGCGGGGTGATCGGCGTCGAAAAAGGACCCCTCATCCCGGTGGTCTAGGCTGTTCGCTTGGCAGGTGTCAGGCGGCGAGATCGGGATGTTGGTATTGGAGACGGTGTTGAGGATCCGGCGCGAGCACGCGGCGGGGAAAGCCATCAAGGCGATAGCGCGGGACCTGCACCTGTCGCGCAAGGTGGTGCGCAAGGCGATCCGGGCGCCGGAGGCGGACATGGGCTACCGGCGGGAGGTGCAGCCGCTGCCGAAGCTGGGGCCGTTTCAGGCGCGACTGGATGCGTTGCTGGAGGAAGATGAGGCACGACCGCGGCGCGAGAAGCTGCGCCTCACGCGCATCCACGACCTGCTGCTACGCGAGGGGTTCGACGGCTCGTACGACGCGGTGCGGCGTTATGCGTCCCGCTGGCGGCAGGCGCGACGTCGCGATGTGATGGATGCGCCGGCGTTCATCCCGCTGCTGTTCCGGCCGGGCGAGGCCTATCAGTTCGACTGGAGCCATGAGGACGTCGAGATCGCGGGCAAGCCGATGCGCGTGAAGGTCGCGCATGTGCGGCTGTGCGCGTCGCGAGTGATATACGTGCGAGCCTATCCCCGCGAGACGCAGGAGATGCTGTTCGACGCGCATGCGCGGGCGTTCGCCTTTTTCGGGGGCGTGCCAACGCGCGGCATCTACGACAACATGAAGACCGCGTTGACGAGCGTGTTCACCGGCAAGGAGCGGGTCTTCAACCGGCGGTTCCTGGTCATGGCCAACCACTACATGGTCGAACCGACGGCATGTTCGCCGGCAGCCGGTTGGGAGAAGGGTCAGGTCGAGAACCAGGTGCAGACGGCACGTGGCCGGTTCTTCCAACCACGCCTGCGCTTTGCCAGCATTGAGGAGCTGAACGGTTGGCTGGAGGCGGAGTGTCGCCGTTGGGCGGACACGCACCAGCATCCCGAGCAGAAGGAACTGACGGTCGCTCAGGCCTGGGCTGCGGAGCGCAGCGTGCTTCAGCCCGTCGTCGCGCCCTTCGACGGGTTCTACGAGAGCGAACACGCGGTGAGCGGCACGTGCCTGATAAACTTTGACCGCAACCGCTACTCGGTCATGGCCAAGGCGGTGCGGCGCGCGGTCCAGGTCCGTGCCTATGCCGACCGCATCGTCGTGCGCTGCGACGGCGAGGTCGTTGCCGACCATCCCCGGTTTTTCGGACGCGACCGGACCATCTACGACCCGTGGCACTATCTGCCGGTGCTGGTCACCAAGCCCGGCGCCTTGCGCAACGGTGCACCATTCCAAAACTGGGAGTTGCCACCTGCGCTGTCGCGGCTCCGGCGCAAGCTAGGCGCTGGCGATGATGCTGACCGGCGGTTCGTGCGGGTGCTGGCGGCGGTGCTCGACGACGAGCTGAACCTCGTCGAGGCGGCTGTACGCGAGGCGTTGCTGGCCGGCGTCACCAGCGATGATGTCATCCTCAACATACTGGCCCGCAGGCGAGAACCGCCTCGACCGTTGGCCATCGTCACGGCCGAGGACCTGGCGCTGCGTCATCCGCCTCTTGCCGACTGCACGCGCTACGACAGCCTGCGAGGCCTCCATGCAGCGGCATGAGATGATGACGGCCATGGCGGGTCTCGGCCTGAAGGGCATGGCCAGTGCCTTCGACGAGGCGGTGACCACCGGACTACAGCGCAAGCGCACGACGATGGAGATCCTGACCGACCTGCTGCGTGCCGAGGCAACCCACCGCCATGCAGCGTCGGTCCGATACCGGATGTCGGCCGTCAGGTTGCCGGCGGTGAAGGATCTCGACGGCTTCGTCTTCGACGGCACCCCCATCAACGAGGGGCTCGTACGCTCGCTGCACAGCGGCTCGTTCCTGGCGAGCCAGCACAACGTCGTGCTGGTCGGCGGTACGGGCACCGGCAAGACACACCTGGCCAGCGCCATCACCGCCAACGTCGTGCGGGCCGGTGCCCGCGGGCACTACTTCAACACGGTCGACCTCGTGAACCGGCTCGAGGAGGAGAACCGCCTCGGCAAAGCCGGCGCGCTCGCAAAACAGCTCTCCCGCCTCGATGTCGTGGTGCTGGACGAGCTCGGCTATCTGCCCTTCGCCCGCTCAGGCGGTCAGCTGCTCTTCCATCTGGTGAGCAAGCTCTACGAGCGCACCTCGGTCATCGTCACGACGAACCTCGCCTTTGGCGAGTGGCCAACCGTCTTTGGTGACCCGAAGATGACCACCGCGCTGCTCGATCGCATTACCCACCATTGCGACATCGTCGAGACCGGCAACGACAGCTGGCGCTTCAAACACCGCAGCTGACGCAAGGGACTACCGGCAGAAGACGCTTCGCGCTGGTTGCGCCTCCGGTCGAGCTACGCCCGCCCTACGCCGCAACCAGCGCGAACGGCACGCCCGCCATACCTGTCACGCAGCTCGACGAAGGGGGTCCCTTTTGCACGCCGATAGGGGGTCCTTTTTGGACGCCGATTGACACCTCTGGAAGGCTGGTGGCGGCAGCGCTCATGCCTCCTCGGCTTCGTAAAGCTCTACCTCCCGGTTGATGAGGATATCCGCCAGGAACCAGTAGGCCTCGCCCCACGCGTTCAGAATGTCGTCGGTTGCAGCCTCGCCCAGTACGTCACGAATCGCCGGCAGGAGCGCGTTGGCGACCGCAGGATAGTGTTCGGACTTGATATGGGTCTCGACATGGCGCGCGGCGATGCGTTCGATCGCAGGCTTCAATGCGTCCAGCTTATCGACGTTCTGCGCAAAGGCGAGGATCGCCGCGGCAAGCCGCTTCGGCTGAGCGCCGGACTCGTGAGCCGCCATGTCGAACAAAGCCTTGATCTCGGGATCGACGAACAAGCGCTGGTACATGCGCGTGGTGATATCCACGCCATGCTGCTGGAGCGCCGGAGCCGTCGCTTTGACCAACGCCATCGTTTCGGGGGAGAGTGGCTTTGACATACTGAGAGGCTCCGGATTGCAGGCTTAGCGAGAAAACGCTCGGTGGCCGAAGCAGGTTTCCGACTGGACCGATCCTCACCTTTGCCGATGACCTTATGTATCACGAGTTGCCGCGTCAGTCGCGAATGTCCTGAGTTTCGCGACAGCGCCCTCAACGCTCGTATTCTCTCGCCCGACGCGCCGGAGGGGGAGGCCTGATGCCGATCCGTCCCGAACATGTGTTCCTGTATCTGATCGACTGGCCCCGGCTCTCGCATCATGTGCGCTTCGTGCGGGCAGGGGGATGCTGCGAGCATTGCGGGCGCCCCCATGGGCAAAAAGTATTCCATATGCGGGATGGACGATGGTGGGACCGGAAGCGGCATTGCTGGCGCGATGGCCAAGGTCGACGCGTGCGACGGCCGACAGAGGACATCCTGGTGCACGGTGCGTGGACGCCGGTGGTGCTGGCCTGTGCGCACCTCAACCACGACCCTAGCGACAGCACGCTCCACCAGCTGGCGGCACTGTGCCAGCGGTGTCACATGATCCACGATGGCCCGGAGCATCGGCGCCGGCGCTGGATGAATGCGCACTATCGACGCGCGCTGGGCGATCTGTTCCATGGCCCTTACCCGCTCCTCGGAGCCGACTGGATTACGCCCATGCCAATCAGCATGCTCGACGATCACCGCATCGGAACGTTCTCCCGTTGAGGGCTGTTGCACTTATTGCGTTTACGCGTTGCACTCACTAGATGGCATTCGCCTTTGGAGACTAAACATGGCTGCCGTGGCCTTCAACATTGACGAGGCCTATGAGCCTACCGCGCATGAGATTGAGGCAGCCGGTAACGCCGCGCGTGCGCTGTCGCGGGTAGATTCTAGCCGCCCCATTCACCTGACTGTGGAAGGGGCAGGCGAGGACGTCATCAGTCTGCCCTCCGGTGTGTTCAACAGCATCGTCAAGATGCTGGTCGAGATTGGTAACGGCCATGCCGTCACCGTTGTGCCGGTACAGGCAGAGCTCACCACCAGCCAGGCGGCCGACTTGCTTAACATGTCGCGCCCTCACCTCATCAAGCTGCTGGAGCGTGGCGACCTGCCGTTTCGGATGGTGGGTACGCATCGTAAGTTGCTCGGTCGCGATGTGCTGACTTACCGCAGCCGCATGGATGCGGCCCGGCACGATGCCTTGCAGCGGATGGCGGACCTGGATCAGGAAGCTGGCATCTTCGACGATCACGCGACCCTCGATCGTCCCTGATGCTGGTCGGCCGCTACACCGTCCTACTTGATGCCAACGTCATGCATCCCGCTATCGTGCGGGGTGCGCTTTTGTGGTTCGCCGCCAACCGGCTGTTCCGGCCGCTCTGGAGCGAGGCGATCCTGGCCGAGTGGGAAGAAAGCCTGAGACGGCGGTTTCCCGATCTGGCAGCTGACCATTTCCAACGGCAGCGGGCCTACATGGACAGCTTCGCGGAGGCGCTGGTTGTAGGCTACGAGCCGCTGATGCCTGCCCTTGCGCTGCCCGACCCCAAAGACGTTCACGTCCTCGCGGCAGCGATCCACGGTCGAGCTGACGCGATCGTCACCTGCAACCTTAAGGATTTTCCAGTCGAGGTGGCCGCCCGCCATGGCATCGAGGTGAAGCATCCCGATGACTTCATCGTCAACGTCATCGATCTCGATACGGCCAAAGCGCTAACCGCGATTGGCAGCCAGCGTCGCCAGTTTCGTAACCCCACCGTCACCGCCGAAGATTACCTCGACCGCTTTCGGAAAAGCGGCCTGGTCCAAGCAAGCCACCGACTCCAACCGCTCGCTGACCTATTCTGAACGGGGACTCTGACACCAGCAAGCGCTCGAAAGCTGCGAGCTCCTCCACAGTGTCACAACCCTTCGAGACTGTTGAAAAAGGCATATGCGTGAGCGGCGTGGCGGATGGCTGTTGAAGCCGGTCACCGGGGCTCGCTCCGTATCAGGTTGGCGCTGCCTGCCGCGCGAGCAGCTGGAGGTTGTAGGCCGCAGCCGCCATGGTGAACTCTTCGGCAGCTCTGAACCGCGCCGGGTTTGCCGGAGGCCGTTGGATGTGAGTCACGCTGCCATATCGATGTTGTCCGCGGCAGCATAATATTGTTCTTCGGCTGCGGCGGGCGGGATGTTGCCGATGGGCTCAAGCAAGCGGCGATGGTTGAACCAATCGACCCACTCGAGCGTCGTGTATTCGACAGCTTCGAAGCTGCTCCACGGGCCGCGCCGGTGGATCACCTCAGCCTTGTAGAGTCCGCTGATCGTCTCGGCCAAAGCGTTGTCATAGCTGTCGCCGACACTGCCGACCGACGGCTCGATCCCGGCTTCAGCAAGCCGCTCACTGTATTTGATCGAGACGTATTGGCTGCCGCGATCGGAGTGATGGATGAGACCGCCGCTGCGCGTCGGTCGGCGATCGTGAAGGGCCTGCTCGAGCGCATCGAGAACGAAGCCGGCATGGGCGGTCCGGCTCGCTCGCCGTCCGACGATCCGCCTGGCGAACGTATCGATGACGAAGGCGACGTAGACGAACCCAGTCCAGGTCGCGACATAGGTGAAGTCCGAGACCCAGAGCATGTTCGGCGCCGGCGCGCGGAACTGCCGGTTGACGCGGTCGAGCGGACAAGGTGCTGACGATCGCCCACCGTGGTGCGCACCGGCTTGCCTCGGATCACGCCCGCCAGCCCTATCGCCCGCATCAGCCGAGCGACCGTGCAGCGGGCGACATCGAAGCCCTCCCGCTGCAACTGCCGCCAGACCTTGCGGACACCATAGACCCGGAAGTTGGCCTCGAACACGCGCCGCACCTCGATTGTGAGCGCAGCATCACGCCGCGCCCGCGCCGACAGACGCAGTGGATCCCGTCGCCGCGCGACATGAGCATGGTAGGTTGATGGGGGATCGGCAGCACCTTGCAGATCGGCTCGACCCCATGAACAGCACGCTGGTCGTCGATAAACGCGATCATCGCTTGAACGGGCGGTCGAGCTCCGCCTGAGCAAAATATGCCGACGCCTTGCGCAGAATCTCGTTCGCCTGGCGCAGCTCACGGTTCTCGCGCTCCAGTGCCTTCAGCTGCGCCGCGACATCGCTCGGCACGCCGGCGCGCACGCCGCTATCGACTTCCGCCTTCTTCACCCACTCGTGCAGCGTCTGCCCGCTTTCGCCACTTGGCGACCGTCTTGGGATTGATTCCCAGCTCACGGCTCAGCGTCGAGAGCGAAGCTTGCGATCGCTGTATTGCTGCTCGGACGGCGTGCGTGGTCGTGGCGCACCCATGACGTACCTGTCCCATGCGGCTTCCTTCCATTCCAACGAAAGGATCGCACATCAAACCGTGGGATCAAACACCTAGGGCATCTACCCATCCAAGAGCCGCCTGTGCGCTTTCCATTCCATGCAGGCATGAGGACGCCCGCTACCGAACGGAGGCTATCGGGGTTGCGAAGGCCAGGACTAACGACCGATATAAGGCGCTTCGCTAATCGGTAGCTCCTATCCGAGCTAGTCCGGCGACCCGTGGGCACATACCTTTGCCGCACGTCAGCAACGTTCAACTCGTCATCGGGATGAAACAAGTCAGGAACGCATGCTAGCAGTTTAGAATTGGGCGATGACAGGCAGTAAACACACCCGAATTGCTATCTACGATCTCGATCGCACGATCACGAGCCTGCCCACTTGGACGCCGTATCTGCTGTTCGCAGGTTGGCGCCTGGGCCCAGCGCGGCTGCTGTTGCTCCCAACGGTTTCGCTGGGCGCTTTGGCGCGGGCGCTGGGCGCAATCGATCGGGATCAGCTGAAGGAATTGATGCATTCGATGTTGCTGGGCCGCGCTGTGCCGGCCAAGCGGCTGGCTGCCGTGTCCGACGCATTTGCTGACTGGATTGTGGGCCATCATCTGCGTGATGGCGCATTGGCTCAGATCGCGGTGGATCGAGCAGAGGGGCGGCGGATCGTGATCGCCACGGCAGCGCACCGCTTCTATGCCGAGCCGATCGCCCGGCGACTGGGAGTGGCTGACCTGCTTGCCACGCTGGCGCAGCGTGGGCCCGACGGGCAAATTCTTTCGCGGCTGGATGGACTGAATTGTTACGGCGTCGCCAAGCATGCGATGATCTCCAGATGGTTCTCGCAAACCGGGTTGGACCGGCAGACCACGCACATCAGGTTCTATTCGGACCATGCCAGCGACCAACCGACTTTCGAGTGGGTGGACGAACCTGTCGCGGTAAATCCCCATGCACCGCTCCGCCGGCTGGCGACCGAACGGGGGTGGCAGATCGTGGATTGGCGACGCTAGGCCTTGGCAAACCGCCGCATGATCGAAGTGGCGGCGCGGCGCGAGGCGGGTTGATCGGTGACCGAGAAGGTCGCGGCAAAGGCGGCTTCCTGTACGCCGCGATAGCGAGCGGGGGTCGCGACGGCGCGATCCAGCGCTGCCGGTAGATCGGCGAGATCGGCGACCACATCGCCCAGGCTCCAATGCGCAAAGGCGAGATCATTATCCCACACGAAGCGGGCGGCGTTTAGGTGGATCACCGGGCGCGGTCGATGTATCCATTCATAGACTTGGCTGCTGGCGTCCCCGAGATAGATGTCAGCGGCACGCGTATAGGTCATATCTACTGAAGCCTCACTGCCCATGTCGATATGGATATGTGGCAAACCGGCATATCGCCCTGCGAAGTCGCGGCGCCAGCGGACGACGCGATGCTCCACGGATGCGTGAATGCGGCGCTTGGCGAGCATCACGTGCGGTGCGACGATCAGATTAAAACGTGACTGGGCGGCGAACAAGGCAAGCACTCCCTCACCCATCGTGTACCAAGAGGAGAGCTTCGGGTCGAAGTGCGGGTTGTAAAGAACTGTTGGTCGGTCGTCCTGGAATAGTCGCGCGGGCAGGCTGGGAGCGATTGTATCGAATTTCGGATAGCCGACGATTGCGTGGTTTTCAGCGGTTATCAGACCGGCGGCAAGCATTCGTTCCTGTACCTTGAGGCCGGATAGGAGAACGAGATCAAAGCCGCGCACCACGGGCCGGAAGCCGACCGAACGATCGCCGGCGCCGTGCGGAATCCAAACGAATTTCGGGCCGACCAACCCGAAACGATCACGCAGCAGGAGTGAGGTGGTCTCGGGCACTACAAGCACGTCCAGTGCGGCGAAGATCGGGAGGTTCTCGCGCAGGGTTGCGAGCCGACGGAAGGGTGCGACAAATTTCAACGCGCGATCAAGCGCTGCGGCTAGCGGGCCAACCCGCAGCGATAGGAAGCTGACGTTGGCGACTACTGAACCCAGCAGGGCACGGACCCGCTGCTCCTGTGCAGATGAGGACGTGAGCACGACAGCTTCAACACCGGGGAAGCGTGCAATCTCCGCAACCACCGGGGCAGTATGGCGAATCTGGTGGAGCGCATCGTGGTTGAAAAGGAAGCCGACCTTCATGCCGCGGACCGGGACCGGAGGAAGGACATCACAGCGTCTGCGGCTCGGGCTGCAGCGCCGGGGCTGGTATCACCCAGGCTCGCCTGCGCCATTGCCTGTTGCCGATCGCGATAGAGCGTGTGGCGGGCGGAGGCAGCGCGGATCGCGGCCATGAATTCCGCCGGGTCATCGACGACATCGCCCAGGTGCCAGTGCGCGAAACTCGGGTCATCCTGCCAATCGATCCGGTGTGCGTTGAGGAACACGCAGGGGCGCGGAGTCGCCAAAAATTCATACACCTGGCTGCTGACATCGCCGACATAGATGTCTGCAGCGGCCGCGTAACTCATGTCGACCGAGCGGTCAGACCCGGGATCGACCAGAACGTTGTCGGTACTCCGGTCGCGCCACTGGTCGCGCAGACCTTCATCCCGGCGACGGAACATCTTGATGTGCGGGGCGACAATGAGGTTCATCGATCGGTCGGCGGCGAAGCCAGCGAGCATCGGCTCGATGAAGCGCTGCCACGAGGTCAGCTTTGGTTCTTTGTGGGCATTGTAGAGGACGGTTCGTCGCGGGGCATTAAATGGGAGCGTAGAGGTGCGATCGATGCGATCGGCCGTCTCCAGCTTCACCGAGCCGGTGAGCGCATAACCGCCCTCGCGGACCAGACCTGCTTCGAGCATACGGGCAGCCGTCTTGGGCCCGGCGAGAAGCACGAGATCAAACGCGGCGATGCGCGGGACGAAACCGCGCGCGCGATCACCGAAACCGTGCGGACTGTAGATCAGGCGCGGGTGCGTGACACCCAGCCGGCGGAGTGAGGCGACGGTGTTCTCCACCGCAAATATCGCGTCGTAGCCGTTAAGCTCAGCGGCGTTGTCGCGCATTACCATGTCCTTGAACATGCCGAGCCGCTGCATCCGCTGCAGCGCGCGCGTCAGCGGCGATTTGCGCAACGCGCGGGTTTCGATGGCTGGCCCGCCCCAAGCCGCGGTGATCCGCGACAGGTGATGAGGGGTTGCCGGATCGTTATAGTAGTTGACGACGGTCACCCCAGAGTGGCGTGCCAGCTCCATTGCGATCGCCGCACCGTGGTAGCACTGATAAGCTTCTGCGATATAGAGGAAGGCAATCCGCATCTGTCGGCCCATAGCGCGGCCGCGCCTGGAACACAGCCATTGACGCTCCCCATCGACGCAATCACCCCCTTTCGCCGCGCGTTGCGTAATGTCGGCTGGCTGCTGACGGGAAAGGGCGTCGCAGCGGTGCTGAGCATCGTCTACCTGGCGCTCGCCACCCGCTCTCTCGGGGTGGTCAAATTCGGGCTGTTCACGCTCATTCTGAGTACGGCTCAGGCGGTGGCCGCGTTTGTCGGCTTCCAAACGTGGCAGATCGTGGTCCGTTTTGGCATGGCGCATCGCTTGGCCGGGCAGCAAAATGCATTGGCGCGGCTGATCCGCTTCTGCCTGGCGCTCGACATTGCAGGCGCGATTGTCGGTGTGGCGATCGTGGGCGCAGTACTGCCGCTGATGAGAGCGAGTTTTGGCTGGTCGGAGGAACTGACGCGTCAGGCGTTTGCCTTTTCGGCAGTGTTGCTCCTGTCAGTACGGTCGACCGCGGTCGGCATTCTTCGCTTGCATGATCGCTTTGCGGTGGGCGCTGCGGCCGATTCGGTAACCTCGATCGTGCGCTTCATCGGTGCGGTGATTGCGGTGTTGCACGAAGCGACGATCACCGGCTTTCTGATCGCGTGGGCGGTGGCCGAGCTGCTGACGGCCGCGGTTTACTGGATCGCCGCCCTGCGGGTGGCGCCCGGGACATTGCGACACTGGCGCGGCACGCGGGCGGCCGCAACGGAGACGCCCGGGCTGTGGCAATTTGCGTTTGCCACTAACATGAATGCAACGCTGAATGCCGCCAGCCGGCAGTTTGTGGTGGTGCTGGTCGGCCTACTTACCGGCGCGGCGGCGGCGGGCAATTACCGGCTCGCCTATCAGCTAAGCCAGTCATTGGTGCGCCTCGCGGACTTGTTCGCGCGCGGGGTCTTCCCCGAAATGACCCGCGTTCACGCCAGCCCGCGCGCCAAAGAGCTGAGGACCTTGATCCGGCAATCCTCAAGATTAGCGGTGGGCGTGGGACTTGCGACATGCGTGCTGGTGCCGCTGCTCGGCCAGCCAGCCCTGCGCCTGATCGCGGGTGAGGCGTATCTGGACGCCTATTGGGTGCTGGTGCTGCTCGGGCTTGCGGCGGGGTTGGACATCATGGCGGTGGGGTTTGAGCCGGTACTCCTAGGTACCGGACACGCAGCACGAGCTCTTCGCATACGAATCGCGGCAACATTGATCCTGTTCGCGGCGGTAGGCCTCCTCATGCCGTCGCTTGGCATTCTGGGCGCTGGCGCGGCGTCGCTGATTGCCTCGGGTGTGGCGCTGCTGGCGTTTGTTCTCAGCGCGCGGGCGGTGGCGCGGGGGTAGGGGCGCCGTCAGGCCGAGGCTACTGGGTTCAGCTAGGCGATTGCCATTCAAGCGAGGGTTTATCGCTTAAGACATAGCGTTCTCGCAATCGTAGGGATCGCTACAATCATGCCATCTTTTGGCTCTATGGAGGTGTTCGTCGGTCGTATCAACCGGTTGTTACACTTCGATTTTTAGGCGTTTAGCTTTCGATGAAAATGTTCTCTCCCCCGGGTATTTCGCTAGATCGCAGGGCCAATGCGCGCGCAGAGGTGATGGGTTGGTCGTCTGCCACGGGGCTTGCCGCACTGCCAGATGCGTCGTTCTCCTTCGCAAGCAGTGGAGTGCGGGTGGGGATCATCTCCAATCCTCGCAGCCGGCGCAACTGGAAGGTGAACCTGAAACAGAAGATCGGCCCGGGCGTGCTCGCAGCCGCACCAACGACCAACGAGGGACTGACCCAGGCTCTGCGGTCATTTGCGACGCATAATCTTGATCTGCTGATCATCGATGGCGGCGACGGGACGGTGCGCGACGTGATCAGCGCTGCCGCCCCGATCTTCGGCGAGAGCCTCCCTCTGCTGGCGCTGCTGCCATCCGGAAAGACCAATGCGCTGGCGCTGGACCTCGGCGTGCCGCTCGGCTGGAGCGTGGAGAGTGCGATCGCCGCCTATACCATCGGCCAGGTGCAGATGCGGCGCCCCATCGAGGTTTCTCGCGATGGCGAGGCGCCCCTGCGCGGCTTTATCTTCGGAGCGGGCGGCTTCGTGATGGCGACTGAATTTGCGCAACGCACGCACCGCTTCGGGGCCATTGACGGACTTGCCGTTGGCTTATCGCTGATCGGAGCGGTGGCTCAGACGTGTCTTGGCGGTTCCCATAACCGCTGGCGGTTGGGTGACAGGGTTGAGATCTTCAACCACGCCACAGGCGAGACGAGCGTTCGCGACTTCTATCTGCTGCTTGGTTCAACACTTAGCCGCTTGCCTTTGGGCATCAAGCCGTTGGGTAAGGCACGAGCAGGGTTTGACGTGCTCGCCGTTGACGCGCCGCCGCGCTTGCTACCGTTTTCGGCCTGTGCCGTGGTGATGGGGCATGAAGGCGGCTGGCTCGAGCGGCTGGGTTATCACCATGGCCATAACATACCCCCAGTTAGACTGACGCTGCAGCAGGGCTATATTCTCGACGGCGAGCAATTTCCGGGCGGGACGATCGAGTTGCGCACAGGAACACCGATCCGGTTTGTGACGCCATGAACGCGCTTCGTAGCTTCATATCTGCCGAGATGGACCATGAAGTACCACCGGAGGTGGTCCGTGCCGGAGGTATGATCGCTTGCCGGCTGGGCGGCGTGGCAGCGCTGTTCTACGGATCGGTGCTCCGAACGGGCGACCTTGATGGATTGCTCGATTTCTACGTACTTCGCGACCCTAATACGCACAGCGGGGTCATGGGCCGACTGTTGTGGCCAGACGTCAGCTATCACGAGATCAACATCGGCGGGAAGCTGATCCGCGCCAAGGTGGCGTCAATGCCGATCGACGCCTTCGAGAACGCGGCGAGCGGGCGGACAATCGACACCACAATATGGGCGCGCTTCGTCCAGCCCGCGGCTCTCGTGTGGGTCAAGGACTTCGGTTCCAGACAAAAGGTCATTGACGCTGTTGCGAGCGCGACGTCGACTGCTGCTGGCTTTGCGGCGCTTCATGGACCGGAGAAGGGCGGGCCGTCATCGTACTGGCGTGCCCTGTTCCGCGCTACCTACGCCGCCGAATTGCGCGTGGAAGCGCCGGGGCGTGAGGATCAGATTATCGGCCACGATCGTGCGCGCTACGATGAGCTTTTGCCGCTGGCGTGGCGGCGCGGCGGCATACAATTCACTACAGGGATGGGCGAACTCGCCCCAAGGATGAGCGGAGACCAGATCAATGCACTTGCTGCTGCCTGGCTGCAGTCGCAAGCTGCGGGCAAGTGGCTTAACGTCGCGCGCTTGCTGAAGGCAGCCTTCACCTTCGACGGCGCAACCCGATACGCGGTCTGGAAGATCGAACGACACACTGGGCTCCACGTGCCGTTAACGCCGTTTCGGGAGCGCCATCCAATAATGGCCGCCCCCGGCGTCCTGTGGCAATTGTGGCGGCATTCGGTGGCACGATGATTCCGTCAAGCCTCGTGCTAGCGGGGTCCCGCGACGGCACCGATCCCGTGGCGGTCCACGCCGGCGTTTCCGACAAGGCATTGATCGCGTTTGGCGAGGAAACGATGCTGGAGCGTGTCATCATGGCGCTTCGCGCGGCTGGCGTCGGGCATGTGTCAGTGGCCGCGAATAGTCCGGCGGTACTGGCGGAGGCAGAGCGGCATGGAGCAATGCCCTTTCCGGCGGCCGCTGGACCGAGCGCCAGCACTGCGAACGCATTGGAAGAACTTGGCGTCCCCCTGATTGTCACCACGGGCGACCATGCGCTTCTCAATTCTGAATGGATACGGGACTTCGTGGCCCGGGTGCCTGATGGGGCGGACGTTGCGGTCCTGCTCGCCCGACGTGAAGCGATCGAAGTGGCAGCGCCAGGATCGCGGCGTACCTATCTGCGTTTCGCCGATGGTGATTGGTCCGGTTGCAACCTCTTCCTGCTGGCGACGCCACGCGCAATCACTGCAGTTCGGCTTTGGCAGGCGGTGGAGCGTGACCGCAAGCAGCCGTGGCGGATCGTCAGGCGCCTCGGGGTCCGCTTGCTGCTACGTTATCTCACAAGGCGGCTGACGCTGGTGGAGGCGATCACGGCGCTGGGGCAGCGCGCGGGTGTCTCGGCAACGGTGGTCGAATGCGCGGATGGGCTCGCCGCGGTGGATGTAGACAAGCCCTCAGACCTGAATTTTGTCCGGGCTTTTCTCGGGCGGGCTGATGATGGCACTGCCCGGTTGAACAACGTGAACGCCTTGTCCGCCGTCAGCACCAATGGCACAGATTTGAGGTTGTGATTTAAGGAGGATCTGGGCTTCGTCGTAGTGACGAAGGAACGAAGATGAAGCCCAGATCCTCCAATGTAAAATCGCCCGCCAAGGCCCCAGCAGAGCGGGTAGTGAAGGACATCCGCCGACAGACCCGGCGCCACTTTTCGGCCGAGGACAAGATCCGCATCGTGCTGGATGGCCTGCGCGGAGAAGACAGCATCGCCGAGCTATGCCGCAAGGAAGGCATTGCCCAGAGCCTGTATTACACCTGGTCGAAGGAGTTCATGGAAGCTGGCAAGCGCCGCCTGGCCGGTGACACCGCCCGTGCCGCGACCACCGGAGAGGTCCAGGACCTGCGCCGCGAAGCCCGGGCCCTGAAGGAATGCGTGGCCGATCTGACACTGGAAAATCGTCTGCTCAAAAAAAGCATGGTCGCGGATGGGGGCAACGACGAATGAGATATCCCGCATCCGAGAAGCTCGAGATCATCAGAACCGTCGAGCAGTCGCACCTGTCGGCCAAGCGCACGCTGGACCAACTCGGCATCCCTCGTCGGACATTCTACCGCTGGTATGATCGCTACCTCGAAGGCGGGCCGGAGGCGTTGGAAGATCGGCCATCGGCGCCGAGCCGGGTGTGGAACCGCATCCCGGCGGGCATCCACGACCAGATCATCGAGCTGGCGCTGGAACAGTCTGAGCTGAGCCCCCGGGAACTGGCCGTGCGCTTCACCGATGGGCAGCGCTACTTCGTGTCGGAATCCACGGTTTACCGCCTGTTGAAGGCCCACGACCTGATCACCAGCCCCGCCTATGTCGTGATCAAGGCTGCCGATCAGTTCCACACGAAAACCACGCGGCCGAACGAGATGTGGCAGACCGACTTCACCTACTTCAAGATCATCGGGTGGGGCTGGATGTATCTGTCGACCGTGCTCGACGACTTCTCGCGCTACATCATCGCCTGGAAGCTGTGCACCAACATGCGAGCCGAGGACGTCACCGACACGCTGGACCTCGCCCTGGCGGCTTCTGGTTGCGACAGCGCCACGGTGCTGCACAAACCTCGGCTACTCAGCGATAATGGCCCCAGCTACATCGCGGGTGAGCTGGCGGAATACATCGAGGCCCGGAAGATGAGCCATGTCCGCGGCGCCCCGTGTCATCCCCAAACCCAGGGCAAGATCGAGCGCTGGCACCAGACCCTGAAAAACCGCATCTTGCTGGAAAACTACTTCCTGCCCGGCGACCTCGAAGCCCACGTCGAGGCCTTCGTCGAGCACTACAATCACCAGCGATACCACGAGAGCCTGGCCAACGTGACGCCTGCCGACGCCTACTTCGGCAGGGCTCCGGCAATCATCAAACTGCGCTAAAGGATCAAGCGACAGACCATCGAACATCGGCGCTTGCAGCACCGCAAGTTCGCCGCCTAACATCAACCCCCTGACGAGGTCCGCACTCCGCTAATCTACGCCGCGAGTTGTGCCGAATGTTCTGACGACGGACAGTTCACCGACAAGGTGAGCGGCGCGAAGCTGAACCGTCCCGGCCTGACCGAAGCTCTCAATTTCGTGCGGGCGGGCGATACGCTGGTGATATGGAAGCTCGATCGCCTTGGCCGATCTATCGGGGGCCTGATCGAACTGGCGGCCGACCTGTCCGCTCGCAAGATTGATTTCCGATCGCTGACGGACGGGTTCGACACGGCCACCCCATCGGGCCGGCTGCTGTTCCATATCCTCGCTTCCGTCGCAGAGATGGAGCGCGAACTGATAAAGGAACGGACGATCGCCGGTTTGGCAGCGGCACGGGCAAAGGGCGGCACGGGTGGAGGCCGCAAGTCCGTAATGACGCCCGACATGCTCGATACCGCCCGCAAGCTGCTCAAGGCCGGCGACAAACCGGCGAAGGTCGCGAAGCTGTTACAGGTCGGCCGTTCTACCTTCTATCGCCACTTCCCTGCGGCCGAGCGCGAACCTGGCTAACTGGCGTCAGAAGATCGTAGCGTAGTAGGATTGCTCGAACCGGCCCCGGCTGATCCGGGCCATGTGGTCGATCCGTTCCGGCACCGGGGGCGGGCGGCGGGTCCGTGCCGGTCGTGCGTCAGGGCGGGCCAATAGCACGAGATTGGCAATGGCCGCGCCCAACAGAAACTCTTCCTCGGCACCGCGCAGGCCGCGAAGGTGCAAACGGGTTAGCCCCCGCTTACCCTTGGCATCGGCAAACACCCGCTCGACGCCCCGACGCAGCCGCATCGACCGCTTGAATAGCGGCGTCTGCATCTCGCCGCGCACCAGCTCACGCACGTCCTCATGTTCGCTGTGCGTAACCGACCTGTTGCTGCCTGCGGTGCATTTCCGTTTGAGGTAACAGGCGCGGCAATCGGCAGGACTGGCGCTGTATCGGAGGAAGCCGGCCCGACGATCGGCACCGCGAAAGGGCAGTATCTTCCCAGCGGGGCAGACATAGCGGCCCTGCTCCCGCTCATAGCGGAAGGCTTCGCGGGGGAATTTGCCCTTGGTCTGCTCGGAGCGTTCCAGCACTGGGATATGCGGGATGGTGCCGCGATCGGTGACAAACGCCAGGAACGCGGCGCTACCATAGGCGGTGTCGGCCGCGACACGCTTTGGCCGGTAGCCGAACCGATCGTCGGCCCGTGCCAGCATGGTCCGCCCCGCATCGACTTCTGCCGCGAAGCGGGCGGGACTGGCCTCCACGTCGATCGCCACCCCTCCCGGCGTGTCGATCAGGACATTCAGGGCATAGCCGAACCGGCCCCGAGCCGTGCGCGCAGACCACGCCGACGCCGGATCGGTGCGTGACACCTCGGCCGGCTTGCCACGCGGCACCCCATGTTCCTGCGGTGGAGCATTGGCCTGATCCGCCAGCCATTCACAAACCGGGCGGGGAAGCCGAGGCGCGGCCATGTCGGCGTCCCGCATCTTGCGCTGCCAGCTTGCATCGGCTGCGACGAACGATGCGTCGATTGCGGCATCCTTGTGGGCAATCAGCCCCACGTCGGCGCAGCGCCGCACAGTCTGCTCGAACAGGATGCGGAAGATGCCGGCATCGCGGAAGCGGCCATGCCGGTTCTTGCTGAACGTAGAGTGGTGCGGCACGGGCGCGTCGAGTGGTAAACGACAGAACCAGCGATAGGCCAAATTGAAGCGGACTTCCTCGCACAGCCGACGTTCCGACGTGAGGCCGTAGAGGCGAGCGATCAGTGACATGCGGATCAGCAGTTCGGGCGCGATCGAGGGACGCCCTCGGCGACTGTAGTGCGGGGCGAGCGCATGGCGCAGTTCACCCAGGTCGATCAGCCCGTCTATCCTGCGTAGGATATGATCGGCGGGGATCATCGCTCCCAGCGCCCGCCAACTTGCGCCCTTGCCGCCTCGCTGTTGCTCGCCCATCATGGCCGCTGCTCCCGATGTGTCGAGGCGGGGAACCCGCCAGGCACGCGATCGGATCACCCGGCCTTTTTCAACAGCCCCGGTTGTTTTCTGGACAGCGACGGCCGTGCGCAAAGGCCCTCTATAAGCGCAAACTTTCAGGAGCTTGGCGCAAGCAAGTGTTCATCAAACGCCAGTTTGTGAACGGACGACCGCTTCTGGGGAGCGGAGCGCAGGCAACGTATGGCCGGGAATTGGGTCGGAAGCGGTCGAGCGACGGCCACCATCTCTGAACGGTTCAATCCGCGGCCAATGACGGCCGTGGAGAGGAACGATGGGACACTCACCTTACGACCCTGCCGCGCAATGCCGGCCCGCATGGAACGCCGGCAAGACAGTGGGTACCAAGCGACCGCTGACGCAGAAGCAGATCTGGGCTGTACGCTTCTTCCTGGACCGGGAGGGCCGCCTTCGCGACAGGGCGCTGTTCGACCTAGCGATCGACAGCAAGCTGCGCGGCTGCGACTTGGTGAAGATCAAGATCGGCGACATCGTTTCGGGATCCGCCATCCGGACCAGAGCCATAGTCATCCAGCAAAAGACCGGAAAGCCGGTGCAGTTTGAGCTAACCGCCGACGTCAGGGCCAGCCTGCTCGCCTGGCTCGAGCGTCGCGGCGGCACAGTCCACGACTATGCTTTCCCGAGCCGCGTCGATCATGTTGGGCACCTCAGCACACGCCAATATGCCAGGCTTGTCGACGAGTGGGTCGATGCCGTCGGACTTCGGCGTGCCGAGTACGGCACGCATTCACTTCGTCGCACGAAGGCATCGATGATCTACAAGGCCACTGGCAACTTGCGAGCGATCCAGATCTTGCTGGGTCATACGAAGATCGAGAACACGGTACGGTATTTGGGCGTCGATATCGAAGATGCGCTAATCCTCGCAGAGCGAACCGAGATCTGACGCGCGGAGCGGCCGTCTCGACAGAAGATGGGCCGCTCCGATCCCGGGCTGCTAAGCGCTCCAAAAAGCCGTCTTCTGCGTCCTCATCTTGCTTCCCCGAAAGCTGTCATGTTTGCAATCAGCGGGCTTGAGTGACATCGCACCTTCGGACAATGTGCCTCTCTCTCGCGCGCGCCGCTGCTCTTCGGCGTCAGTGAGTGCCCGAGAAAACCAGCGCTCCATCAGGCGGAGTGCAGGTGCGAGTGCTTGAACGCTTCTGCGAAAAGCGCGCGTCCGCACTGTGAATCTGACGCTGTGCGCGTTACGTTCCTACCATGTTGAGACCAGACGAAGGAGAAGCCAGCGCCCAGGATGCCATTCCGAGGCTGCGCGAACGTATGCGCGAGCGGCGCCCGCACCTCTTCTCCGACACTATCCGGTCCTCCGAGCCGCAGATCGCCCGCGAGGTTCTCGACTACCATCTCGAAACGCTGACCAAGCGGAAGCAGGAATACCAGTTCGAACATTTTGCGCGGGCGCTCGCCGAGAAGGAACTCTGCCCGAACTTGCGGACGCAGACCGGCCCGACTGGCGGGGGCGACGCCAAGGTCGACAGCGAAACCTATCTGGTCGCGCCCGACATCGCCGAACGCTGGTTCGTCGGCGAGACGGCCGCGAACGAGCGCTGGGCATTCGCGTTCAGTACCAAGGAGGCTTGGCAGGCCAAGGTGAAGGCCGATGTCACGAGCATCCTCAGCACCTCGCGCGACTATGCCCGCATCTACTGCGTGACCAGCCGCTATGCGCCCGACAAGCCACGCGCGGCGATCGAGGACAAATTGTCGGCGCAGACCGGCATTCCGGTGACGGTGCTGGACCGCGCCTGGATCCTCGACCGGATCTACGCCCATGACCGGCTGGAGTTGGCGATCGAGACGCTCGGCTTGAGCGCCGGCGAGGCGCCCGTCGCGCAGATCGGTCCCAATGACGCGGCGCGGCTGCGGCGGCTTGAGGAACTCGACCGCCAGATCGCGGATCCCAAACGATATCGCGAAGCGCGCTACTCGCTTGCGGAGGACTGTTTTACCTCGGCGCTTCTAGCGCGCGGACTCGAGCGCTCGCGCGCGGAAGTCGAAGCCCGCTTCGCCCAAGCTCGGCGCTTTGCCGACGAATGCGGCATAGGCGAGCAGCGCCAACGCATCCTCTACACCGAGGCTTGGACGGCCCTGTGGTGGTTTGAGGACCACCAACGTCTGCTCGACAATTATGAGCAGCTGGAGCCGCTATCGGCGGACACGCCGCATGCCGACGATCTCGAGCAGCTCATGACGCTCTGGCAGCTGCTCTCGGGCAGTTGCATCCACGGGGTGCTCGATGCCGCCCGCATTGATCTCCGCGGCAAGCGCGCGACTCTGATCGAGCGGCTGCAACGGCTGGCCGACGACACGACGCGGCCCAACAACGCGGTACAGGCGCGCTACGCACTTGCTGTTCTCGACGCGCATGTCGCGCTCGCGGCCCGCGACGCCACGGCGCTCGATCAAGTCTGGGAATCGCTGATCCCGCTAATTGCCGAAACCGAAGTGCTGCTCAGCCTGCCGCTGGAGCGGATGGTCAGCACGCTCGAGGCGATGGCGGAACTGGTGCCTCCCAGCGACTCCTATGAGCGTCTGCTCGACGGCTTCCTGCCGCTGCTTGAGCGCCGCCGGAGCAATGCGGCCGCCGGCCACGCGCTGATGCGCCGCGGCATGCAGAAGCTCGATTCCGGGCATTATGAGGACGCCGTTCGGTTGCTCGGCCGTGCCGAGCTGCGCCTCGCCAAGGAAGAGCATATCGAGATGTTCGTCCAGCTGATGCTCGGGATCGCCGGCGCCTATCTAGCGCTGGGGCTTCCATGGGCAGCACGAACGAAGCTGATGATGGCGGTCGATCGCTCGTTCGCGATCATGAAGAACGACGGCGACATTCCGCCATCGTTGCTGCGCTCGCTGCACAACCTGACCTGGGTCGAGATCCAGCTTGGGCGTCTCCCGCAATCGCTCGCGGCGTGGCGCCATTTCCGCGCGGTCTCCTCGCAATTCGAGATGGAAGAGGCCGACCGCGCCGATCTCGACACAGACTTCCATGTCCTAGCGAGGCTGCTGGGACACATGCTGCTGAAGGCGAAACCGGATCAGCTTGCCGCGCTGTCGCGTTTGCCGGATTGCCTGGGGCACCTCGAGCTCGACGTCACCGCGATGCTGCTCCTGTGGGGACTAGGGCATGAGCCGCTCGTGCGAGAGCGCTATCTTGCGCCCGAGGACCGCGACGAGGACTTGGATGCTCTGTTCGCCGATGACCTCGCGCATCCCGGCGTCAAGGCCCTCCCGCGCCGGATCATCATCGGGAACGAAGGCACGCTGACGCTCACCGCCCGAGCGCTCGGCTGCGAGCTCCGCTTCGAACTGCCAAACGAGGCGGCCGCGATCCACGTCGCCGAGGCGATCGCCGGTGCCTTCGAGGCCTTTCTCGCGACGAGTCTCAACCAGCAGGTCACGCCGTACCGCGAATATGTCCGCTTCAAGCTGCAGCCGGGCACCGCCGAACTCTTCTCGACCGTCTGGCACACGGCGCCCGAGACCTGGGCGCAGCTTACCTATCCGGCGCAGGTCATTCCCGAGGGCAGGACCGACCGCACCGGCTTCGACGAGTGGCTGCGCGATCTAATCGGCGAAACGATCGGACGGACGCTGTTCATCCGCAGCCCGGAGCAGTGGCTACAGGAAGTCGCCGGAACCGAGGAGGGCTTCTCCCGCGCGATCTCGCTCGGCAATGTCCCGATCCTTGCGAGCAGCGTGTTCGGCGACAAGCCGCTGCACCGGCTGGAACATTGGATGTTTGACAAGGCGCAGGATTATCCGCTGCTGCGGACCGAGCCCTGGACGCCAAAGGCAAGGGTGGAGGAGGAAGCGTCCGGCCAAACGCCGGCTGCGGACGGCCGGAACACGGCAGGTGACGCTCCTTTCACTTTCAAGGATCATTCGCAGGTCAAGGTGACATCCATCATCGACCTGCCACTTTGGGATCGCGCCTATTGGAGTGGCACGGGCATGGCGATGATCGGCGATCAGCCACCGGTGCTCGCCTTATGCTTCCGGGATATGAACGCCGGGGCGCGGATCTTCGAAGGCTGGCGGGCGCGGTTCGGATCGGTTGACGAGGAAGAGGTGATCCGCATCGCGATCATCCAGGGGCTCACCTACAGCGATCCGACCGGCTATGCGGTGACCGTCGGGCGCTATGTCGAGACCGTCCAACGTGAGAACCCCGATGCGCTTCTCACCATGCTGAGCCGGATCAACCGCATGGAGCAGGCCTCACCGGAGAACCTCTACCAGTTCCTCACGGCCTATGCGCGGCACGGATCGTATAGGCTGGTGCCAATGCGGATGACGCGGGACGTGGCCTTGGACGCCTTCCGGTTCGATCTCGCGATCACCAAGCGCAAGCTCGAGCTGCGCCGCGCATGGCAGATCGGGGCTCATGACCCCGACATGTCAGCGCTCCGCGACGACGACGACCCGATCGTGCCTGACGATGTCGCGGACCCCCCGGTGCGGGAAGCGTTGGAGTGCATTCGCGCGTGGCGCGCCAGCCGGACTGGGCGCCCCTGAGATCGCGTTTTGGTTCTTAGCGGCTTACCATGGAGGAGCCGCACGAATGTCAGCTTCCCACGTTTGGTGTTTCATAAACGGTCAGTCCGGAACCGGCCCAGGAGCTGCCATCCTAACATCCGGCGCGCTGAGCGGCTGGAAGTGGGCCGGTTTTGGACTGGCAGGTTACGGCACTCGAACGAGCGGATCGGACGTAAACCATCCTATTCTCAGTCGACGGCGAAACTTGACCGTCAGCAGTCAGCGCATTTCGGCGTGAGAGTCGGCAGCCGCAGACTTCGAATGGTCTGAGCGTTGATGTCGGCACGGATTGGAAATGACATTAGCCTAAACCTTGATGTAGCGTGTAGCGCATCACGCTACATTGCCATCGACATGCATCGTGTAGCGTCATGCACTACACGTATGAAAAATGAATCTATCCATCCGGGCGAGTATGTCCGAACCAACGTCATTCCTGTTGGCACCAACGTCACCACAGCGGCCAAGCTGATCGATGTCAGCCGTCCAACGCTCTCAAACTTTCTCAACGGGAAAGCGGATCTCTCAACCGAGATGGCAGCTCGATTAGAACGAGCTTTCGGCGTATCTGCCCGCACTTTACTTGACGTTCAAAGCGCGTGGGACGCTGCCAAAACCACAGCCCGCTCGGCGGCGATTACCAAGTCTTATGTGCCGCCCTTTTTGCAGATTAAGGGTGCCGACATCACCCGGTGGGCGACGACGGGCGTCACCCCTCGCCAACGGCTGGCTGTGTTCATCAGAACGTTGGTGAACTCGACTGGGGTCGGCCTGATTAAGGTCGAGTTCCCCGGCAATGACGATAGCGAGCGCTCTGGTTGGGATGGAGAGGTTACGGCAACGCAGGCGACACCCTGGGTGCCATCGGGCCATTCCGGTTGGGAGTTTGGCGTCACCGAAGACATCAAAGGCAAGGCCGATCCCGAGCGGCGGTTCGAGTTCGATCTCGGCATCGACGCGGATGACGATCCGGTGGACGGCATAGCGGTGGGGCTGCAGGCGATCCGTGATCTCGACTTCGTGCTGGACGCGCCAGCCGCCAGCGCGATCATCCGCGACGTGGGGGATTCGAACATTGTCCTGCGCTTCTTCGGCTGGGTGAACCAGTCGCGCACCGATTATCTGAAAGGGCGCAGTTTGGCGCTAGATGCAGCCAAGCGTAGTTTGGAAGCTCACGGCTTTGCCCTGCCCGAACCGATTTACCGCCTGCGTTTTGATCAGGGTGCCGCCGTTCCGACCCAAAGCGCGTCGAACGCCCCAGTCGCCAAACCACCGAAACCGGCTGTGTCGCAACAGAGGATCGCGCACGATGCTGCGCCCGACGCGCATATCGCCAAGCTGGTCGACGAGGAACGCGCCGAAACCCAGGGCGGAGACCTCCTTGACGACAAGCGCCCGGTCGAGTGACAAAACCGAAACGTGCCTCAAGTAGGCAGCGTAACGGTCAATACCGGCGCGGGATAACGACCCGCATCGATTCATAGCCCTTCACGAAGTTCGAGCGGACGCGCTTGGGCTCCGCGACCACATTGATCTCCGGGAAACGCTTCATGATCTCTTCCCACACGATCTGCAGCTGCAGTTCGGCAAGGCGATTGCCAACGCAGCGGTGGACGCCGAAGCCGAACGAGATGTGCTGGCGCGGACGGGGACGATCGATGATATAGTCGTTCGGGCGCTCGATCACTTCATCGTCGCGATTGCCCGAGACGTACCACATGACAACCGTGTCATCTTTCTTGATCTGCTGGCCGCGGAATTCGACATCGCGGGTGGCGCGACGCTTCATGTGCGACAGTGGCGTCTGCCAGCGGATCGTTTCCGACACCATCGACGGCAGCAGTGACGGATCGGCCATCAGCTTGGCGTACTGATCGGGGTTCTTGGACAAGGCATAGACCGAGCCGGTCATCGTGTTGCGTGTGGTATCGTTGCCGCCCACCGTCAGCAGCATGACGTTCCCAAAATATTCCATCGGCGACATACCGCGTGTCGCGGGATCATGCGCGAGCATCGAGATGAGGTCGCCGGTCGGCTCTGCATTGACGCGCTCGTTCCACAGCTGCGTAAAATAGGCATGATAGTCGCGAAAGATGCCCATCTTCTGCTCGCGCGTCTCGACCACGCCATGCCCCGGCTCCGCAGTGACCACATCGGACCAATAGGTCAGCTTGCGGCGATCCTCCTGCGGCATGCCGAACAGCGTCGCAAGCGTCATCGCGGTGAGCTCCATCGACACCTTGTCGACCCAGTCGAACTCTTCGCCGATCGGCAACCCATCGAGGATCGCGGCGGCACGCTCGCGGATCAACGGACCCAGGATCTGAAGGTTGGTGGGCGACACGGCGGGGCTGACCGCCTTGCGCTGCACGTCGTGCTTGGGCGGGTCCATCGCGATGAACATCGCCAGCCCTTCGAGTTGCGGCGTTTCGCCGGGCGCTAGCGGCGGGACCATCATGATCCCCGGCTCCGACGAGAAGGTCTGGTGATCGATGTCGACCGCCATGATGTCGTTATATTTCGTCACCGACCAGAACGGCCCATAAGCGCTTTCGGCGGTGTAGTGGACCGGCGCCTCGGCACGCAGCCGCTCGAAATTCCACCACATCTCGTCGGCAGCGAACAGCTCGGGGCGCGACGGATCCAGCTTGTCGAGCGGGGTCGCATAGGCGGCGTCGCGGGCGGGATTGGTGGCGGCGAAGGCGGCAGTGGCGGCGGTGCTCATGCGACGGATCCTTCCGGGATGATGGGGCTCAGTGCTGGCTTTCGGGCATGGTGACGATCAGCCCGTCGAGCGCGGGCGTAACCTCGATCTGGCACGACAGCCTGCTGTTGCTTTCCACGTTTTCAGCGAAGTTCAGCATCTCGGCTTCCTGCTCGGTGCGCTCACCGGTCGCCGTCAGCCAGTCTGGATCGACATAAACGTGGCACGTTGCACAGGCGGCCGCGCCGCCGCAATCGGCATCAATACCGGGCACGCCGTTCTTTACCGCGCCCTCCATCACGCTCCAGCCGTCGGTGACCTGCTGTTCATGACGCGTGCCGTCGTGCTCGACGTAGATGATCGTTGCCATCGGTTCCTCTCGGTGCCGTTCGTCCACGAAGTGGAAGGTCTGTTGATACAGGCGTAATCCTTACTGACAGCCGTGACAATAGGAGAGTGTCGGGTCGTGAGGTCGCATCCGCGCATCGTGAAGATGGCGGCTTACCTGACTCGGCCCATCGAACAGCGCGTCCCAGCGTTGCAAGGTGAGTAACAGTTGCCGGCGCATCGAGCGGGGTTTCCTTACGGTTGCCAGCTTGGCCGGTACGCTGGGTCCAAACGCCGATCCAGGAAGTGCGCGGCGCTGATGAAGGCCAGATGGGTGAGCGCCTGGGGAAAGTTTCCCGACGACAAGCCGCGCACGTCTACCTCCTCGGCGAACAGGCCGAGATGGTTGGCATAAGCCGCACCCTTGGCAAGCTGCATCCGCGCCTCATCCAAGCGGCCGGCCCGCGCCAGGCACTCCGCAAACCAGAATGTGCATGTCGTAAAGGCGCCTTCATCGCCTTCGAGCGCGTCGTCGACACGGTAGCGGTAGACCAGCCCGTCATCGCACAATTGCTCGCCGATCGCATCGAGCGTCTGAAGCCACACGGGATCGGTCGATGATACGAAGCGGACGAGGGGCATCATCAGCAACGCCGCGTCCAGCTCGCGCCCGCCCCGCTCCTGCACTGTCCGCCGTCAGCACCAATGGCACAGATTTGAGGTTGTGATTTAAGGAGGATCTAGGCTTCGTCGTAGTGACGAAGGAACGAGATGAAGCCCAGATCCTCCAATGCAAAATCGTCGGCGAAGGCCCCTGCTGAGCAGGTGGTGAAGGACATCCGGCGGCAGACGCGGCGCCACTTTTCGGCCGAGGACAAGATCCGCATCGTGCTGGATGGCCTGCGCGGGGAAGACAGCATCGCCGAGCTATGCCGCAAGGAAGGCATTGCCCAGAGCCTGTATTACACCTGGTCGAAGGAGTTCATGGAAGCTGGCAAGCGCCGCCTGGCCGGCGACACCGCCCGTGCCGCGACCACCGGAGAGGTCCAGGACCTGCGCCGCGAAGCCCGGGCCCTGAAGGAATGCGTGGCCGATTGAGCAGCCCCCACCGGGTGGTCCGGGTTGATTGTTAGTGCATCGTCGTCTCCGCCGCCATGGCCGGCTGGAGGTGGAGCGAAGCGGAGCCGGAAGCCGGCCATGGCGGCGTCGCCGCTTCCGGAGCCGGCGGCCGATAGCCGAGGCTGCTATGCGGCCGGACGGTGTTGTAATGGCGGCGCCAAGCCTCGATCAGCACCTTGGCTTCGGCAAGGCTGTAGAAGATCTCGCCGTTCAAGAGTTCGTCGTGATCGTCCCCCGGTTTGGCGGACACGCAGGGTTAGCCGTTCATGCGTTTCTCGGCTTGCTCGGGTGTTAGATATCCGAGGGCCGAGTGCATGCGGTACCGGTTGTAATAGCCCTCGATGTATCCGAACAGCGCCTGCCTCGCCTCGGCCTGCGTCGCCCATCGGGATTGATGAACGAGTTCGACCTTGAGGGTGTGGAAGAAGCTCTCCATCGGGGCATTGTCATAGCAGTTGCCGGTACGGCTCATCGAGGGCACCGCCCTCATCGCCGCCAGATGGTCGACATAGGCGCCGGCCGGTGTCGGAGACACATCTACGAGCCCACGAGACAGGGAGAAACCGCGTATGCCGTCTCCTGCGTGCATAAAAAAATCCGCTATCCATGCACATCGGCCAACACTACGGAAGCCGTCTTCTGCTTTATCTAAATG
>NNBT01001976.1_pt1 | contig 98214 bp, 100 predicted proteins | sample 1173831 | NCBI WGS metagenome assembly NNBT01 (sample SAMN07173936, study PRJNA388173) | plant metagenome | isolation source: symbiotic tissue sample KVJ10 | place: Norway: Troms, Kvaloya island | reverse complement strand
AAGGCCGAGGATTTCCGGATCATCTACAAGTCCGAGCAGATCGTGAACTCGCCGATGGCCTATCTGTCGGACATGCCGACCGAGCTCAAGGCCAAGATCAAGGACGCGGTGCTGAACCTTGCCACCAAGGACAAGGGCGCCTTCGACAAGAKCTATGAAGGCAAGCAGGGCCCGCTCGTCGCCGTCGACAACAAGGCCTATGACCCGATCATCGAGCTGAACAAGTTCGTCGACGCGCTGCGCCGCAAGAAGGCCTCGTAAGCCGACTTCACGTCATGCTCGGGCTTGACCCGAGCATCTCCCCGACGAGGTTCTCGGGTCCGCCCCAGGCGCGGCCCGAGAACGACGCCTCCTCCTCCGACGGACCGCGTTCATGACCCTCGCGATCGACCGCGACGACCCCGCCATCCGCGCCCACGCCGCGACCTATGCCGCGGCGATGGGGGCCAAACGTCGCCAGACGCTGATCGGCGTGGCCGTTCTCGCCGCGCTCGTCTGGCTGTCGGCCATCGGCTCCGAGGTCGATCCGGGGAAATTCGTCGAGAACGCCTGGCGCTTCCCGAAATACATCCTCGAGACCATGCCGGTCCTACGCTGGAACAGCCTGGGCGCCGATGTCGCCGAGTGGTTCTGGGGCTGGAAGGGCTGGCTCAAACTGCTCTGGCAGACGATCCTGATCGCCTATACAGGCACCATTCTTGGTGCGCTGGGCGGCTTCCTGCTCTGCTTCGTCGCCGCCGCCAATCTCGGCCGCTCGGGCTGGCTGCGGTTTACCGCCAAGCGCTTCCTCGAATTCTGCCGCACCGTGCCGGAGATCGTCTTCGCGCTGATCTTCGTCATCGCCTTCGGTCTCGGGCCCTTGCCGGGCGTGCTCGCCATCGCGATCCACACCATGGGCGCCATGGGCAAGCTCTTTTCCGAGGTCGTCGAGAACATCGACATGAAGCCCGTCGACGGCATGACCGCGACCGGCGCCGGCTGGTGGCAGGTCATCCGCTTCGCGGTGGTGCCGCAGGTGCTCTCGAATTTCGCCAGCTATTCGCTGCTGCGCTTCGAGATCAACGTGCGCGGCGCCTCGATCATGGGCTTCGTCGGCGCCGGCGGCATCGGCCAGGATCTGATCGAGGCCATCCGCAAGTTCTACTTCACCGACGTCAGCGCCATCCTCCTGCTCATCATCGTCACGGTCATGCTGATCGACTACGCAACCGAGCGGCTGCGCCATTCCCTCCTCAGCCTGGAGCACGGCAAGTGAGCCTCGCCCTCTCCCCGGCCGAAGAGGCCGCCCTCGTCGTCCGCCACCAGGCCGCCATCGACGGTTCGCTCCAGACGAAGCTCGTCACGGGCGGCGTGGTGGCCGCGATGCTCGGCCTGTTCGTCTACGGCGTCAGCACCTTCGAGGTGTCGATCTGGCGAATCCTGTCGGGCTTCGGCAATCTCGGCACCTTCGTCGTGCTGATGCTGCCGCCCGATCCCGGCTCTTTCGCCCGCGCCGTCATTTTCGTGAAGGCGCTGTTCGAGACCATCGCCATCGCCTTCCTGGGCACCATCCTGGCCGCGGTTCTCGCCTTCCCGCTCGGCTTCATCGCCGCGCGCAACGTCGTCGCCAACAAGATCGTGCATTTCTTCGCGCGACGCTCGCTCGACACCGTCCGCGGCGTCGACGCCCTGATCTGGGCGCTGATCTGGATCAACGTCGTCGGTCTCGGCCCCTTCGCCGGCATGCTCGCCATCATGACCAGCGACATCGGCGCCTTCGGCAAGCTCTATTCGGAAGCCATTGAAGCTGCCGACCGCAAGCCAGTCGAGGGCGTCACCTCGATGGGCGGCGGCAAGCTCCACGAGATCCGCTTCGGCCTGATCCCGCAGGTGCTGCCGGTGATCGCCAGCCAGATCCTGTATTACATCGAGTCCAACACCCGCTCCTCGACCATCATCGGCATCGTCGGCGCCGGCGGCATCGGCCTCTATCTCGCCGAGACCATCCGCACGCTCGAATGGCAGCAGGTCTCCTTCCTGATCCTGCTGATCCTCGCCGCCGTCACCGCGATCGACTTTCTCTCGGCCAAGCTGCGCTTCGCGATTATCGGCAAGCGCGCGGTCTGAACCGCCGGTCAGTTGCCGGCCGGCCGCTTCGGAACGCTCGCGAGCCAGTCGCCCAGATCTTTCGCCCAGAATTTCGCCAGCCCCGTCGTGCCATGGCCACGCGTGTCCGCGCTGGCCGGGATCAGCAGCAGCCTCGCTTGGCCCAGACGCTTCAGCTCCCGCTCCATGATCCCGGTCTCGGGCGGGTTGCGCTCGTCATCGGCCGAGTTGATCGCCAGCACCGGCGCCTTGATCGCCTCCAGCTTCGGCGCGGGATTGTAGTCGCGCGAGGCATCCCACTGGTAGAGGAAGTCGTTCGCATCGGCGTTGAACGCCGCCTTCAGCCGCTCGTCGAGCAGCTTGTCGGCCGCCTCGCGCGTCGGCGCCATCTGCTGGAAGGCCAGCGTGCCGCCGCTGGTCCCGATGCCGAAAAACACATTGGCGATCCGCAAAGCGGGCGGCTGCACGGTATAATCACCGCCCTTCCACTCCGGGTCGTTGCGGACGGCGTCGATGATCATCCGCCGCATCATCCAGTTGCGGCTCGACATCTCGGTCGGCTGCGACGCCATCGGAACCAGCGCATCCATGAAGTCGGGATGGCTCACGCCCCACATCCAGGTCAGCATGCCACCCATCGAATTGCCCAGCACGAGCCGGACATGGCGGATGCCGAGGCCCTCGCTCACCAACCTGTGCTGGGCGGCGACCATGTCCGCGTAATTATAACGCGGGAACTTTGCCCTCAGTCCGTCGGACGGCTTGGAGGAGGCGCCGGCCCCCACCGCGTCGGGGATGATGATGAAGTATTTTCGGGCGTCGAGCGGCTGTCCGGCGCCGAACAATTCGCCGGCGAAAATCGGCGTCAGCATGCTGGCGGCCGAGCCTGCCGTGCCGTGAAGGATCACGACAGGCTCGCCGGTCGGCTCGCCGACCGTGGCATAGCCGAGCTTCAGTTCCGGCAGCGTCTCGCCGGTGTGAAAGCGGAAATCCTTCGCGATCCAGACGCCGCGCTTGGGCGCCGGGTAATCGGCCCCAACGGCAAGGCTCGCGAGGCCGCAACTCGCGACAAGCACGGCCGCGCGCAGCAGCCCGGTCAAACTGAACATGATGGTCTCCTCGGATCGGTTTCCGCGCGATCTTGATGTCGCGTGTTCCCGTCCCGAGCATGGTGCCGAAGCCGCATCGGCGCAACCGGCATCGGAGACGCGCTAGCGCGCCTCCTCCGCGAACGGCTCGACCACCATCTCCATGCGATCGCCGGCAAAGACGCTGCTGACGAGATGGATCGGCGTCAGATCCGGCAGCGCATCGACCGCCAGCGACACCATCACCGGGGCGCCAGGCTCGATGTGCAGCAGCGCCGCCTCGCGCTCGCTGGCGAGCCGCGCGGTCAGGCGGGTCGAGAGGCGGACATAATCGGTGATCCCGTAGGCCTTGAGTGCCGCCGTCATCGAGGCCCCTGCCGTGCGAAAGACGTCGTCGAAGTCGGGAAAGCGGGTCACGGAGAGCCAGTGCGTGCCCGTGCCCATCGGCGTGCCGTCGGCGCGGCTCAGCCCCTCGACCTGCCACAGGCGCGCGCCCGGCGCCTCCCCGAGCGTCGCGCAGAGGTCGTCATCGCCCGTGACGACGTCGGCGGACAGCATCTCGCTCGATCCGACCATGCCGATGCGGCCGAGATTGGCCCGCATGCTGACGCGTCGACCGAGCGGATAGGGCACGCGCCGCGCGCTGACCTGCGTGCCGCGCCCGCGCGACACCGTGACCAGCCCCTGTTCCGCCAGATGTCTGAAGGCCTGCCGGACCGTATGGCGGTGGACGCCATAGCGCTCGGCGATCACCGTCGCGGCCGGCAGCGTGTCACCCGCCGCATAGTCGCCCTTGCCGATCGCGCCGGCGATGTCGTCGGCGATGCGCCGCCAGGCCGTGCCGGCATCCATCGCCCCGAAGCCCTCGCCGTCATCCGTCACCAAAGCGTCACGCAAAATGTATAGACCTTTCGCTGCAATCAGACTATCATAGTCTAGACATTCCAGAACGACCAGACGGCGGATGACGATGCGTGCAGTGACCGCAGACAAAACCGACAGGCAGCGCTGGATGGCGGTCCTCGCCCGCGCCACGCGGTCCGAAATCGCGGCGCTGCTGGGCCCCGACCTGCCCGATCACGAGGTTCTCAAGGCCCCCGAGACCGGCACGGTGATGGTCGAAGGCCGCGCCGGTGGCGCCGGTCGTCGCTTCAATCTCGGCGAGGCGACCGTGACCCGCTGCATCGTGCGCCTTGCCGACGGGTTGATGGGCTTCTCCTATGCGCTCGGCCGCGACGCCGGCAAGGCCCGCCTCGCCGCGATCCTCGATGCGCGGCTGCAGGCGCAAGCGGCGGACTCCGCCCTCCACCAGGCCGTGCGCAACCTGGCCGCCCGCCAGAGCGCGGCCCGCGACCTCGCCTCGCGCAAGGCCGCGGCGACCAAGGTCGATTTCTTCACGTTGGTCCGGGGCGCCTGATGTCCACGAACTTCCTCATCGGCGCCGGCTTCACCGACCCTGTCTTCCAGTCGCAGAGCGCCTTCCGCGCCTTGCTCGCCGCCCTGTCCGAGCCCGGCATCCCGCAGGCCGTCGCGGGCGGTATCGCGCCGCCGGACGGTCTGCATGCCGCGACCGCGACCGCCATGCTGACCCTGGCCGATTACGAGACCCCGATCTGGCTGCCACCGACACTGCGCGACGGCGCGGCCGGCGCGTGGCTGCGCTTCCATTGCGGCGCGACGCTTGTCAGCGAGCCGGGCCAGGCTGCCTTCGCCGTGATCCACGGCACTGATCCCGCGCCCTTGCTGTCCGCGTTCAACCCCGGCACCGACCAGTTCCCCGACCGTTCGACCACGATCGTCGTGCAATGCACGGCGCTCGAAGGCGGAGAGGCGGTCCAGCTGACCGGGCCGGGCATCCTGGGTTCGCGCGCTATCGCGCCCGCCGGCCTGCGCCCCGGCTTCTGGGCCGAGGTCGCCGCCAACAATGACGCTTACCCGCTGGGCGTCGATCTGCTGCTCAGCCATGGCGACGCCGTCCTCGGGCTGCCGCGCTCGACCCGGATCGGGGAGGCTATCTGATGTATGTCGCCGTCAAGGGCGGCGAGGCCGCCATCCTCGCCACGCATGATCTGGTCGCGGAGGCCCGCCGCGGCGATGCCGACGTGCCGGAAATCTCGGTCGCGCAGATCCGCGAGCAGCAGGGCCTCGCCTGCGCCCGCGTCATGAATGAAGGCTCGCTCTACGATGCCGATCTCGCCGCGCTGGCGCTGAAGCAGGCGCAGGGCGACGTCATCGAAGCCGCCTTCCTGATGCGCGCCTACCGCACGACCCTGCCGCGCTTCGGCTCGTCGGAGCCCGTCGACACCGCGCAGATGGCGATCCGCCGCCGCGTCTCGGCAACCTATAAAGACCTGCCGGGCGGCCAGGTTCTCGGCCCGACCTACGACTACACGCACAGGCTGTTCGACTTCGCGCTGATGGATGAGGGGGCCCCCTCCGTCACGCCCGCGCATGACGGTTCTGCACGGCCCGCGACGTCCTCCCTCGACGCCCACATGCCCCGCGTGCCCGACATCCTCGGCGCCGAGGGCCTGATGGAGCCGGAAATCGCGCCCGAGGGCGACCCGCGCCCCTTCGATCTGACCCGCGAGCCGGTCTCCTTCCCCGCCGACCGCGATGTCCGGCTGCAGGCGATGGCGCGCGGCGACGAGGGCTTCCTGCTCGGGCTCGGTTACTCCGTCCAGCGCGGCTTCGGCGGCAACCACCCCTTCGTCGGCGAGATCCGCGTCGGCGAGGTCAGCGTCGAGTTCGTGCCGGAGGAACTCGGCTTCGCGGTCGATCTCGGCGAGATCACGCTGACCGAATGCCAGATGGTCAACCAGTTTGCCGGCTCGAAAAATGTCCCGCCCCAGTTCACGCGTGGCTATGGCCTGTCCTTCGGCCATAGCGAGCGCAAGGCGATGTCGATGTCGCTCGTCGACCGGGCGCTGAAATGCAGCGAGTTCGGCGAGGCGGCCGAATACCCGGCGCAGCAGGACGAATTCGTTCTCTACCACTCCGACAATGTCGAGGCGGCAGGCTTCGTCGAGCATCTAAAGCTGCCGCATTATGTCGATTTCCAGGGCGAGCTCGAACTGATCCGCCGCATCCGCCGCGAGCGCGAGGCACGCCTCGCCAGCGAACCCGAGACGCTGCCGGAGGCCGCGGAATGACCGTTCACCAGACGCTGCCCGGCGAGGCGACGAGCCCCGCCTACAACTATGCCTATCTCGACGAGCAGACGAAGCGGATGATCCGCCGCGCCCTGCTCAAGGCCGTCGCAGTGCCGGGATATCAGGTGCCGTTCGGCTCGCGCGAGATGCCGCTCGCGCGGGGCTGGGGCACCGGCGGCATCCAGGTCACGGCGGCGATCATCGGCCCCGCCGACACGCTGAAGGTCATCGACCAGGGCGCCGACGACACCACCAACGCCGTCTCGATCCGCCGCTTCTTCGAGAAGACCGCCGACGCCCGCACCACGGAAGCCACCGAGCAGGCGACGATCATCCAGACCCGCCACCGTATCCCGGAAGCGCCGCTGACCTCCGGCCAGATCATCGTCTACCAGGTTCCGCAGCCGGAGCCGCTGCGCAAGCTCGAGCCGCGCGAGGCGGAGACGCGGAAGATGCACGCCTGGGCCGAATACGGCCTGATGCAGGTGAAGCTCTACGAGAACATCGCCCGCTTCGGCGAGGTGACGACGACCTATGACTATCCGGTGATGATCAACGGTCGCTACATCATGGCGCCCTCGCCCATCCCGAAGTTCGACAATCCGAAGATGCACATGTCGCCGGCCCTCCAGCTCTTCGGCGCGGGCCGCGAGAAGCGGATCTACGCGCTGCCGCCCCATACCAGCGTGCGCAGCCTCGATTTCGAGGACCACCCCTTCCGCATCCAGAGCTGGAAAGAGCCCTGCGCGCTCTGCGCCGCCACCGACAGCTATCTCGACGAGGTCGTGATCGACGACCAGGGCTCGCGCATGTTCGTCTGCTCCGACAGTCACCACTGCGAGACGCGTCGCGCGGCCGGCCATCGCGGCACGATGCTGGGCGATGCGGCCGCGAGTGGGCTGGTCGCCGGTGAGGAGACCCAGTCATGACACTCCACGCCACCTTCCCCGAAACCACCCTCGATCCCGCCCCGCTCCTCTCCGTCACCGGCGTCGGCCGCTTCTATGGCGAGCGCATCGGCTGCGAGGGCGTCTCCTTCGACCTCTGGCCGGGCGAGGTGCTCGGCATCGTCGGCGAATCCGGTTCCGGCAAATCGACGCTGCTGCGCTGTCTCGCCGGCATCGACAGGCCCGACGAGGGCGAGGTGCTGTTCCGCGGTGGAAGCGAACCGCTCGACATCTATTCGGTGCCCGAGCAGGAGCGCCGCCGCCTGATGCGCACCGCCTGGGGCATCGTCCACCAGAACCCGCGAGACGGCCTGCGCATGGACGTCTCGGCCGGCGGCAATGTCGGCGAACGGCTGATGGACCGCGGCGACCGGCATTACGGCCAGATCCGCGAGCGCGCGCTCGACTGGCTCTCCCGCATCGAGATCGCCGGCAGCCGCATCGACGATCGGCCGCGCCAGTTCTCCGGCGGCATGCAGCAGCGCCTGCAGATCGCCCGCGTGCTGGTCTCCGAGCCACGCCTCGTCTTCATGGACGAGCCGACGGGTGGGCTCGACGTCTCGGTCCAGGCGAAGCTGCTCGATCTCCTGCGGGTGCTGGTGCGCGATCTCGGCCTGGCAGCGATCATCGTCACGCATGATCTTGCCGTGGCGCGGCTTCTCACCGACCGGCTGATGGTGATGAAGGACGGCCATGTCGTCGAGCAGGGCCTGACCGACCAGGTGCTGGACGACCCCCACCATGCCTACACGCAGCTTCTGACCTCGGCGGTGCTGACCGTATGAGCGGCTTTATCCAACCCCAATGGTCGGGCTTTTCCTCGGTCCCCGAGCCGCGATCCGGCACGGACGATGCCGATCGGCAGCCGACGGGGTTGGACATCGAGCGCAGCACGCTGGGACGCGCCGTCCCCCCAGCCGCTCCGCCTCTTCCCCCGGGATCGCTGCCCCCGCCCGCAGTCCCGGCCCACGCTGCTCCGCCGCCCCTCGTCACATCGGCGTCACCCCGTCCGCTCAAGGCACTGACCGCATGACCTCGCAATCCATGACCACGATGATTCGCGTAGAGAACGTCGCCAAGGCCTTCACCCTGCACAACCAGGGGGGCGTCCGGCTGCCCGTCTTCGACGACGTCAATTTTAGCGTCGATGCCGGCGAGGCGCTGGTTCTCGCCGGCGCGTCCGGCGCCGGTAAATCCAGCCTGCTGCGCATTCTTTACGGCAACTACCGGCCGACGCGGGGCACCATCCACATCACCCATGCCGGCCGCCCCGTCGACATCGTCGAGGCCGTGCCGCGCACCGTGCTCGACATCCGCCGCCGCACGCTCGGCTTCGTCTCGCAGTTCCTGCGGGTGATCCCCCGCGTCAGCGCGCTCGACATCGTGCGCGACCCGCTGCTGGCGCGGGGCGTCTCGCCGGATCAGGCGAGCGAGCGGGCCAAGGCCATGCTGGCGCGTCTCAACCTGCCGGAGCGCCTCTGGAACCTCGCGCCGGCGACCTTTTCCGGCGGCGAGCAGCAGCGCGTCAACATCGCCCGCTCCTTCGTCGATCCCTCCGCCATCATGCTGATCGACGAGCCGACCGCTTCGCTGGACGCCGCCAACCGCGACGTTGTGGTCGCGCTCATCGCCGAAGCGCGTGCTAAGGGCTCCGCCATCGTCGGGATCTTTCACGACGAGGCCGTGCGCGAGAAGGTCGCGACGCGCTATCTCGACATCACCGATTTCCGGAAGGCCGCCTGACGATGCAGACCGTTCTGACAAATGCCCGCCTGATCCTCGAAAACGAGATCGTCACCGGGACGGTCGCCTTCGATGAAACCGGCATCGCCGCCGTCGACCAGGGCCTGTCCTCGCTGCCATCGGCGATCGACGCCGGCGGCGACTATGTCGCGCCCGGCCTCGTCGAGATGCACACCGACAACATGGAAAAGCATTTCATGCCGCGCCCCAAGGTCTTCTGGCCGAACGGGCTCGCCGCCGCGCTTGTCCATGACGCCCAGATGGCCGCCGCCGGCGTCACAACCGTCTATGACGCCATCTGCGCCGGCACGCCGTTTTCGGCCAAGGACTATCGCAAGGACATCTTCGCCGACGTCATGACGGCGCTCGCGGAAGGGCGACGCGAGGGCGTCTTCCGGATCGACCACCGCATCCATATGCGCTGCGAACTGACCAGCCCCGATCTGCTCATCGACATCGAGCCCTATCAGGACGACGATCTCGTCCAGCTCGTCTCGCTGATGGACCACACGCCCGGCCAGCGCCAATGGCGCAACATCGAACATCTGCGGACCTACGCCATCGGCAACGGCAAGTCGGAGGCCGAGTTCGACGAGGACGTCGCCGTGCGCCAGCAGGAGGGCGCCGCCAATGTCGCCAGCAACTGGAGCGCCGTGGTCGAACTGTTCCGCGCACGCGGCATCCCGATCGCCACGCATGACGACACCACGGTCGAGCATGTCGAGGAGGGGCTCGCCTCGGGCGCCGTGATCTCGGAATTCCCGACCACGGTCGAGGCGGCCGCGGCCGCCAAGCAGCGCGGGCTCGCCACCATCGCCGGCGCGCCCAATGTCGTGCGCGGCGGCTCGCATTCGGGCGGCGTCTCCGTGGCGGAACTCGCCGAGAAAGGCCTGCTCGACGGTCTGTCCTCGGATTATGTGCCCGCCAGCCTTCTGCAGGCCGTTCTGAAACTGCACAACGACCATAGGCTGGGCCTGGCCGATGCCATGGGCATGGTCACCTGGAAAGTGGCCGACATTCTCGGCCTCAAGGACCGCGGCCATCTCCGCGTCGGGTTGCGGGCCGATCTCGTCCGCTTCAAGGCGCTCGGCCCCACCCCCGTTCTCGCGGGCGTCTGGTCGCAAGGGCAGCGCGCGTTTTGAGCGCCCCGCGTTACGCCCTCTATTACGCGCCCGCCGCCGACAGCCCGCTCTGGCGCTTCGGCTGCGCGACGCTGGGCTATGACGCGTTCACCGGTGCCGATGTCGCCTTCGCCGTGCCGCCCGGCTGCGATGTGGCCGACTGGCCGCGGCTCACCGCCGAACCGCGCCGCTATGGCTTTCATGCGACGCTGAAAGCCCCGTTCGAGCTGGGCAATGGCCGCTCAGAGGGACAGTTGCGCGCCTTTGCCCACCAGCTCGCCGCTGGACTCTCGGCCGTGCCGCTGGCGGGCCTGACCATCGCCGCGCTCGGGCGTTTCGTGGCGCTGGTGCCAGCCGAGCCGAGCCCGGCGCTGCAGAAGCTGGCGTTCGACATCGTCCAGGCCTTCGAGCCCTTCCGCGCTCCGCTCGCCGCCGCCGATCTGGAGCGCCGCCTGGCCAGCCCGATGACGCCGGCCGAGCGCGCCTATCTCGAGGCCTTCGGCTACCCCTATGTCGGCGACGCCTTTCGCTTCCACATGACGCTCACCGGCGCTTTGCCGCGCGACGAGATTTCGGCCATCGCAGCCGCATTGGCCGCCGCTCACGCGGCTGCGGTCCCGGAAGGTCCTGTCGCGATCGACCGTCTCGGCCTGTTCCGTCAGGACGATCGCACCGGCCCGTTCCGCGTGATCGACAGTTTCCCCTTCGGCCACTGACACAGCGGGCCGCCGTCCCCCCAGACCGCGAAGGACATCCCATGGCCGCCAGGAAACTCGGGCTCGAGCCCGTCATCGATCCGACGGCGAGGGTCCGGCAGGCGACGCTGGGGCGCTACACCGAGATCGGCGCGCGAACCTCCTTCGTCGAGTCGACGATGGGCGACTACTCCTATGTCGTGAACGATTCCAACATCATCTACACGACCATCGGCAAGTTCTGCTCGATCGCGGCGATGACCCGGATCAACCCGGGCAACCACCCGATGCAGCGCGCCAGCCAGTCGCATTTCACCTATCGCGCCAGCGCCTATTTCGACGATGCCGAGGATGACGCTGCCTTCTTCGACTGGCGCCGCTCGACGCCGGTGACCATCGGCCACGACGTCTGGATCGGCCATGGTGCCATCATCCTGCCCGGCCGCAGCATCGGCACGGGCGCGGTCGTGGCCGGCGGCGCGATCGTCACCAAGGATGTCGCCCCCTACACGATCGTCGCCGGCAACCCGGCCAGGGTCATCCGCCGCCGCTTCCCCGAGACCACGGCCGAGCGGCTGACGGCGCTGGGATGGTGGGACTGGGACCACCTGCGTCTGCGCGAGGCACTTGCCGATTTTCGCGCCCTGTCCGTGGACGCATTCCTCGAGCGTCACGAGGGCGGGAACCACCTCGGTGCCCATGCGTCAGCTGAATGACGTAAAGAAATGCAACCCATCCGAGAAATATCCACACAAACGGTCTGTGCATTGAAGTTTCGTTAACTAAGGAGGCGCTCTATCGTAACGGCACCCGGGATGGGTGCAGCGGGTCGCAGGAGCTCCCCCATGTCGTCGTCTGACCACCTCGCCAGCCGCCTCTCATTCATGCAGCTCGATGCGCCGGCGCGCGGTCGGATCAAGGGAATGCATGACGATATCGTCGCATCCCTTCCGGGCGCGCTGGAAGCGTTTTACGCGCAGCTTCGGGGCTCGCCCGATACACAGGGCTTCTTCAGCAGCGAGAAGCAGATCGACGGCGCCAAGCAGCGCCAGTCCTCCCACTGGGACCGGATCGCGAAGGGCGAGTTCGACCAGAGCTATGTTAGCGCCGTCACCAAGGTCGGCGAGATCCATGCCCGGATCGGGCTGGAGCCGCGCTGGTACATCGGCGGCTATGCGCTGATCCTGGAAAAGATCATCACCGACGTCCTGACGGCCCGCTGGCCCAAGACCCGCTTCGGCGGCAAAGTGGCGGGTGCCCCGGATCGCGCCGCCGAGATCAGCGCCCTCGTCAAGGCGGCCCTGCTCGACATGGACTACGCCATCTCAGTCTATCTCGAGGCATCGGAAACCGCCCGTCTCAAGGTCGAGGAGCAGGCGAAGGCTCTGGAGCGCGCCCAGGCGACGGAACGCGAAAAGGCCGTCGGCTATGTCAGCCAGGGCATGGCCGCGCTCGCCAAGGGCGACCTGACCTTCCGTATCGGGAGCGACATTCCCGCCGAATACGGCCAGATCCGCGACAACTTCAACGAGGCCATGGACCGCCTCGAGGAAACGATCGCCACCATCAAGCAGAATTCGGCCGCCATCGCCGCCTCGTCGCAGGAGATCAATTCCGGCGCCGAGGATCTCTCCTTGCGAACCGAGCAGCAGGCCTCCGCACTCGAGGAGAGCGCCGCCACGACCGAAGAGCTCGCCGCCTCCGTCAAGACCTCGGCCCAGGCCTCGCGCCGCTCCGTCGCCCTCGCCGACGATGCGACCCGCATCGCCCGCACCGGCGGCACGATCGTCAAGAACGCGACGGACGCCATGGCGCGCATCGAGGAGGCCTCGAAGAAGATCTCCGAGATCACCGGTGTCATCGACGGCATCGCCTTCCAGACCAACCTGCTCGCGCTGAATGCGGCGGTGGAAGCCGCACGGGCCGGCGATGCGGGACGCGGCTTCGCCGTCGTCGCGGCGGAGGTCCGGGCGCTGGCCCAGCGCTCCTCCGACGCGGCCAAGGATATCACGGGTTTGATCGCCTCCTCGGACGCCGAGGTGACCGAAGGCGTCAAACTCGTCCGGCTGGCCGGCGAAACGCTCGAACAGATCGTCGACGCCTCCGCGGCGGTGTCGGCCACGGTCGAGGAGATCGCCAGCGCCTCGGGCGAACAGGCCAACGGCATCGAAGAGATGAGCCAAACCGTCAGCCACATGGACGAGATCACCCAGCAGAACGCGGCGCTCTCGGAGCAGAGCGCAGCTTCCGCCCGCACGCTGCTGGACCAGATCGCGCAGCTCAACCGGATGATCTCGACCTTCCGCACGCAGAAGGACCGCGTGGCGGCCACTCCCGCCGTCCGGCGGGCGGCGTAACGGCGTGGCACGCTGAGGGCCGGGGCTCCCGCCTCAGGCCTTCAGCCGCCAGACCGTGCTGGTCTTGATGTCCGCGTCCTCCAGCGAGCGCGTCACTGGCACGGCATAGCTCGCCAGCGGCTCCAGCCTGTCCAGCGGCAGGTAGCTGCGGCCGGGGTCGCCGATCAGCACCCGCGCCCCGCGCGCGGAAAGCTGGGTCAGCCAGGCGATGACGCTCTGCGCCATCGCCTTCTCGTAGCAGACGTCGCCGGCGCAGACGACATCCCAGCCTTCGTCACGGCCGACGAGATCCTCGAGGCAGACCGATACCGCGACCCCGTTGGCCGCCGCATTGAGGGCGATGGCCTCGGCCGCGAAAGCATCGATGTCGCAGGCCTCGATGCTCGCCGCGCCACTCCGGGCGGCTGCGATGGCCACCAGCCCGGACCCGCTGGCGAAATCGAGGACCCGCCGTCCCCGCACCAGCGCGGGATCGTCGAGCAGATAGCGCGCCAGCGCCTGTCCACCCGCCCAGGCAAAGGCCCAGAACGGGGGCGGCAGACCGATCGTCGCCAGTTCGTCCTCCGTCTTCTGCCAGAGCTCGGTGGCCTCCTGCGCGACGTACAGGCTGATTTCGGGCGCATGCGGCACGGGCAGGAGGCCGGTATGGGCGAGAATGAAGCCGCGCCGGTCGATCTGCGCGGCCGGCACCATCATGCCACGACATCCGTGGAGGGCTGGCCGAGCATGCTGCGGTAGAGCGCCTTCACCGCATTCATGACGTCGCGCTCGGTATGGCCGTCGATGAGCCGCGCCCGGGCGCTTGCGCCCATGCGTTCGGCCAGCGCAGGCGCGCTCGACAGCACGATCAGGGCCCGGGCGAGCGCGGCCGCGTCGTCCACCGGCACGACCATGCCGTCCTGCCCGTCGCGGACGAAGCTGCGGCAGCCTGGCACATCTGTCGTCAGGATCGGCCGGCCGCAGGCCGCGGCCTCCAGGATGGTGCGCGGCAAGCCCTCGCCGCCGCGCGACGGCAGGATGCAGACATGGTGCCGGCGCCAGACGCCTTCGATGTCGCGCGTCGGGCCCGCCCAGGTGACGCCCGGCCGCAAGGCCCACTGCTTCAGCGTCTCTTCGGGGATCGCCTTGGGGTTGGACGGGTCCGGCGCGCCGTGAATGGTCAGCTCGACCCGCGCCCCCTCGGCGCGCGCCAGCCTGATCGCCTCGACCGCGAGGTCGACGCCCTTGGACCACAGCATGCGCGCCACCAGCGCGACCTTCAGCGGCGGCGCCGCCGGCATCGGTTCCGGCATCAGCATCAGCGGGTCGACGCCGGCGCCGCCGACGATGGTGACCTTGCGGGCATCCTGCGGATCGAGACCCAGCGTCACGGGGTCGTCGGTATTTTCGAACAGGAAGCGCACCTGCGGCCCATCGATCGCGCCGCGCAGCCACGCCGACGCCGCCAGCCGCGCGGCGCCCGCGACCAGATCCTGCCTGGCGCCGAGAAAGCCAAGCCCCGTCAGGGCGTAGACGCGCCGCTCCACGCCCGCGAGCCGGCCGGCAAGTCCGGCGAGCGCAATCGGCTTCAACGCAATGCAGTGCAGGATATGGGGGCGTTCGGCCTCGATCAGACGCCTGAGCGCGACGACCTGCGCATAGAGCGCCCGCGGGTCGAGGCTGCGGCGCTCGGCCTCGAGCCCGATCAGCCGCGCGCCCGTGGCCTCGATGACGCGGCGATGCTGGCGTTCGCGCGCGATCACCGCGACGTCGAAGTCGAGCTCCCGCGCGGCCCGCGCCATCGGCAGGAAATGCGAGGCGAAGAACCAGTCCTCGGTCGCGACGAAGAGAAGTCTCGGGCGGGCCATGGCGCGACATCAGTCCGATGCCGCGCGGAAGGTCAAGCGGCAGGCGCATGGAAACCTGCGCGATCAGGCGTTGATCGCGTGCCGCGACGGCATGCTAGCCTGCGGGGTGGATGGAGGTGACGATGACTGGATCTTTCAAGACGCCCGCGGAGGCCGCGTTCCCGGCGGCGCTCGCGGTACTGCGCGAGGCGCTCGCTTGTGTCGCCAATGGCGATGTCGGGCCGATCAAGGCGTTCTATTCGCATGCCGACGACGCGACCAGCATGTATGGCTGGGGCGGCTACGAGAAGGGCTGGACTGACATTTCGAGGCGCTGGGACTGGGCCGGGCAGCAGTTCGGCGGTGGCACCGTCAGCCACGAGAACGTCACCACCATCGTCGGGAGCGAACTCGCCTACACCACCGACATTGAAACATTCGACGTGACGCTGCCGGGCATGGACACGCCGACGCAGTGGACCAACCGCGTCACCCACATCTTCCGCTTCGAGGACGGCGGCTGGCGGCTCCTGCACCGGCACGCCAACCGGCTGGAGGGTCAGTACGAACCGGCGCAGAGGCTTGGCGGCGGCCCGAAGGCTGCGACCTGACGACCGGCGGTCACGGGCGCGAGGCGGTGACCGGCATGGCCCGCGCCAGCGCCGCCGCCGCGTCGATGCGCCCTGCGCCATAGACGGGATCGCGGCCTTTCGAACCCAGATCGACCGCACTGTCGGTGAGCAGCTTGCGCATCCCCGCCAGATTGAGGTCGGGCCGCTTTTCGAGCACCAGCGCCACCAGCCCCGAGACATGCGCGGCGGCGATCGAGGTGCCCGAGGAGAAGGCGTAGCGCCCCTCCGGCTCCGCGGCGAGCACGTCGACGCCAGGCGCCGCCACCGCGATATAGGCCCCCCGGTTGGCGCGCGCGAAGATCCTGTCGTCCGCGTCGGTCGCCGTCACGGCGATCACGTTCGGGTCCGCGCCGGGAAAGAGCGGCGCAGCCTGGGGGCCGCCATTGCCGGCAGCCGCGACGGCGATCACGCCCCTGGCTGCGATTCCCGCCAGGCCGCGCGACAGAAGCCGGTCCTCCGGCCCCGCAAAGCTCAGATTGATGACCCGGGCGCCCTGGTTCACCGTCCATTCCATCGCGGCGAGGATCTGGAGGCTCGTCCCGCTGGCGGAGCCTGAGCCGGCCTGCCCCGAGAAAGCGCGCGCGACCAGCAGGCGCGACCCCGGCGCAACGCCTTGGAGCTGTCCCTGCGCGACCACCGCCGCCGCCATCGCGGTGCCGTGGGCGTGAGGGATGAACGCCTCGCCCAGTGCATCGTAGAGCCCGGCGACCGCCCCACGCAGCTCCGGATGGGCGACATCGACGCCGGAATCGATCACCGCCACGCGAATGGTCGCGCCGCGCGCGAGCTTGTGGACGTCGCCCAGCCGGAGCTTGTCGACGACATATTGCGGCGGCAGGTCGCGACGCGGCGTCGGCGCGCTCCGCACGGCCACGGGATCGGACAGACGCAGCGTCGGAATGTCGGAGCGCCCGGCCCCGGACGCGGTCGTGCTGACTGGCCGCGCCACCTCCTGCTGAAGGTCATAGGTGAAGTTCGGCTGCGCGCCGGCGATGGCGTTGTCGTCGGCCATCTGGGTCAGGACGGTCCGCAGATCGCGACCCGCCTCCAGCCGCGCCCGGATGATCGTCGTGCCCGCCAGTTCGACGCGCCGGCTGGTGATCAGCGTCGCGCCGTAGCGCCGCAGCACGGCCTCGGCCTGGGCGTCGGGGGCCAGCTCGAATAGGATTTCGCCGGGAACGAAGCGGTTTTCATCAGCGGCCGGCACGACGGTGCGCGAGCGCGGCGCGCCGAAGATCGACGGCAGCTGCCAGGGCGTCGGCGGCACGGTGATCTGCCGGGTCGGACCGGCCGGCCCGACCGCCGGCGCGTTGCCGCTTCCCGGCGCGGGTTGCTGGGCCGGCGCAGGTGCGGCGCCCAGAACCAGCGTCAGGGCGAGCCAGCCGCCGCCGGCCAGCCGCAGGGCTGGCGCGGTGCGGCGCGGATTCAGGCGGCAGGGCAACGTCATGATGCGCTCTCCCGATGGTCCCAGCGGCAGCGGGACGGACTCAGCATGCCGCCGATCCCTCGCCGCGTCCATGCCGTCAGGGTGCCGGCGCGACATAGCGGACGATGGCGGCTTCCGATTTCATCCGTGCCGCAATCGCATCGACCTGGCCCGGCGTCAGCGAGGCGTCGCCGACGCGGACCTTGAAATAGCCGTTGGCGCGGGGGCCGTCGACCACCGAGGCGTCGAACCGCTTGAAGAACGCAGCGATCTCGCCGGCCCGCGCATCCGCCGAAAAGCTGAGCAGCACGTAACGTTCGGAGGCCTGGGCCGGAGCCGACGCCGTCTCGAAGCCCGTGGTCGGCCGAAGCGCGATACCCGTCAATGCGATCCCCTGGATCGCAATCAGCGCACAGGCCGCAGCCCCGGCATAGGCCAGCCGGCGCGGCGGCTGCGACGCGAGCAAATGCCCGAACCAGCCGATGAAGCCGCTCCGGGCGGTGGCGAGCACGCCGAGCCGGCGCGGCTCGGCGTCCATGCCCGCCATCAAACGGTCGAGGACGCGCGGAGACGGGGCGCCCAAGCTCTCGTTCAGTAGCGTCGTCTCGGCCATGTCGTCGCGGATGATGTCGAGCCGCGCCGCGAGTTCGGCGTCAGAGGTCAGCGCCGCCTCGACCCGCGCCTTGTCGGCCGCAGAGATCCGGCCATTGGCGTAGAACGGCAGCAGCAACTCGAGTTCGCTGCGCTTGGGGTCGGCGGCGATGGCGTCGGTCATGACTGAACTCCCGAACGGCTCGATGAGGGAAGGCGGCGTGATGGGCGGCGGCGGCGTATCGGCAGGTCGTGACCGGCCCGGTCCAGCGCCGGCTCAGGGCCAGCCCCGGTCGATCCCGGCATTCTTGAGCAACTCGCCCAGCTTCTTGCGAGCATGGAAAAGCCGTGTCTTGACGGTGTTCTCGGGGATGCCGACGATTTTCGCGACCTCCTCGACAGAATTCTCGTGATAATAGACGAGATCAATGACCTCGGCATGCTCGCGGGAGAGCTTGCCGAGGCAGGCCCGGATCGCGAGACCCTTGTCCTGTTTCTGCAGGACGACCTCGGGGTCGTCGGCCTCGTCCTCGATGCTTTCGGCAAAGTCGTCGTCCAGTCCCGCGTCGCGACGCTTGCGCAGGGCCGAGTAGGCCTTGTTGCGCGCGATCGTGAGCAGCCAGGTCGTGACCGAGGCCCGACCCTCGAAGCGGTCGGCCTGACGCCAGAGATCCATGAAGACGTCACCCGTCACATCCTCCGCCATCGTCTCGTCGCGCAGCAGGCGCAACGCGAAACGATAAACCCGCGTCTGGTGCCGCGAAAACAGCACCTTCATGGCGAGCCGGTCGCCACCGGCGATCCGCTTGACGAGATCTTCGTCCGATTCCGTATGCATTGCCCTCGAGGCCTGACATCCGGCTCGCAAGGGTTGGTCGCGGCGAGCGTGGGGAAGGTTCAACCGGGAGCGAGATTATTCCGGCTCTACCGATTTTCCATACGGTATCGGCAGCCGTGGTCAACCGGATGTGACGGCGCGACGCGCAATGCAGGCTCTTGAGCGCGGTCAAAACTGCACCCTCGCCGAAAGGGAGGTGTTTTGGGGAGGTTTCGCGACGCGATGCGCGTCATGGCCCGCTTGACTGGCCGCCGCTCGCGCAACCTGGCGGCTTGGGCGGCCGAGGCCTTCAGGGAGCGGGCTTGGCCTTCGCCACGCGCTTCACGACAGCCGCGCTCTTGGCGGCCTTCGCCTCCTTCGCGGCGGCCTTCGCCTCCACGATCTCAGCCTTCGCCCGCGCCTGCTCGGCCGCGATGATGGCGGCAGTCTCGGCTTCGGCGGCTTCCTTGGCGAGGCGCAGGGCCTTCAGCCGCACGGTTTTCTGCAGCACGAGGTCGCGCTCGAGCTGCTCGGCTTCCATGGCGCGCGAAGCTTCCTGCTTGCGCGCATCGGCCTTGTCGAAAGCGACCTGGGCGCGACGCTTGATTTCGTCGGGGGAGAGTCCTCGCGTCGCCATGGCGGCTCGCTCCGATGATGAGGCGGGGGCAGATTCACGGTTCGGACCGAATGGCCCAAAGCGACCCGGCCCCGGAAGGAAGGCGTGTCACGCCAGTCGGGGCCACTGCCGCTCGCGGCACCGGCCCTGACTGGAATCGTCGACTGCCGAGCCCCCTGCCGCCATCGGCGTGCGAGCGAAACCCCGTCAGTATCGCGCCGGGAACGATCGCTCCCGGCGTCCTCTAAGTCTCAGCGACGGCCACTCTTGCCGGCGGCGCGCATCTGCGCGTACTGGACGGCTTCGAGGAGCACCTTGCGCGGACGCTCGGCATCGCGCCTGGCCTGCTCGGCCTTGCGCTCGACTTCGCGTGCGATCTCGGCGAGGCGCTCTTCCTCGACCAGCCGCAGGCGCTCGATCTCCGCGAGGCGCTCCTGCTCGGCGCGGGCGGCGGCCTTCTCGGCCTCACGCTCGGCGCGGGCAACGGCGACGGCTTCGCGCTCCGCGCGTCGCTGCTGCATGATCGGGTCATCCGGACCCGGCCGTGCCTTGAAACGCTCGAGGAGCGCCTGTTTGGCGGCCGCGGAATTGGCCTGACGATCAGTGAAGCTGCGGTCGTTCGGGTTCTTCAAGGCTGGCCTTCTCTCGGGTTGTCACGGGCGCATCATCGGCCCGCAGGGGCGCAATAATCCAAAATGCGCCCGAATGGTATTGAAATCAGCGCGGCGCAGGTGCGCTTCCGGCGCGGACCGGCTTCGGCTTCGGCTTCGGCGCGGCGATCAGGCCTTCGCGCTGCATCTGCTTGCGGGCAACCTTGCGGGCGCGGCGGATGGCGTCGGCCTTCTCGCGGACGCGCTTCTCGGACGGCTTCTCATAGGCCGAACGGCGCTTCATCTCGCGGAAGACGCCTTCACGCTGCATCTTCTTCTTCAGGACCCGAAGGGCCTGGTCGACATTGTTGTCGCGAACGAGAACCTGCACGGTGTCTCTCCTGCGTTTGGATGAAGGAAAAAGGGCCGGGCATGGTTCCCGACCCTTCGTCATGCCACGTCATCGGGGCCTGGAATTGGCGGGCGCCAGTACATCCGTGGTCGCCCTTCCGATCTCAATGCCCGCAGACGCGGCTATCGTCTCACTCGGCGCGGAGCTGGTCGGCCGACATCTTGCCCGAGCGCTTGTCCTGCGTCAGCTCGTAGGAGATCTTCTGACCTTCCCGGAGATCACGCATGCCAGCGCGCTCGACGGCGCTGATGTGGACGAACACGTCCTGGCCGCCATCATCCGGCTGGATGAAACCAAAACCCTTGGTCGAATTGAACCACTTGACTGTACCGACGCTCATGACGAACCCTTTCACGGCATTGTTGTTGAGGCGCGCGAAGGAATCCACGCGCCAGTTTTTTCGAATTCGAGCGGGAAGGTCGTCAGCAAGCGCATTCTCATGCGCGGGGCCACGTCGTTCGGCCTAAATATCGACCCGCCTCATATGGGCGCTTGAGACGCCCATGTCAATGCAACTGTCGCGCGAATGCAGGAGCGCGGCGCGACTGATGCCCTGCGGGCGCTTTACAACAGCGCGCTTTTCGCCAACAGGCAGACGTCCAGATCCGCAAACCCGTCCGGTTTCCTGCCGTGCAAGCGCCGTCCCTGAACCAGTTCCGCCGCGTCGCCGTCAAGGTCGGCTCGAGCCTGCTCGTCGACCGCGCCCGCGGCCGCCTGCGCCAGGCCTGGCTGGCCGCCTTGGCCGAGGATCTCGCCGAGCTGCATCAGCGCGGCGCAGACGTGCTCGTGGTGTCGTCAGGCGCGATCGCGCTCGGCCGCACCGTGCTGGGCCTGCCTTCGGGGCCGCTGCGGCTGGAGGAAAGCCAGGCCGCCGCGGCCGTTGGCCAGATCGCGCTGGCCCGGACATGGTCGGAGGCGCTCGGCCATCATGGCCTGACCGCCGGCCAGATCCTGCTCACGCTAGCCGACACCGAGGAACGCCGGCGCTATCTCAACGCCCGCGCGACGCTGGGCCGCCTGCTCGACCTGCGCGCAATCCCCGTGATCAACGAGAACGACACCGTCGCGACGAGCGAGATTCGCTATGGCGACAATGACAGGCTCGCCGCCCGCGTCGCCACCATGGCCGGCGCCGACCTGCTGGTGCTGTTCTCCGACATCGACGGACTCTATACCGCCCCGCCGGCCCGCGATCCCGCCGCACGGCATATCCCGCTGGTCGAGAAGATCACGCAGGAAATCGACGCGATGGCGGGCGGAGCCGCCTCTGAGCTCTCGCGCGGCGGCATGCGCACCAAGATCGAGGCCGGCAAGATTGCGGCGGCCGGCGGCACCCATATGCTGATCGCCGACGGGCGGCCCAAGAACCCGCTCGGCGCCATCGCCGACGGCGCACGCTGCACCTGGTTTCTCACCGCCTCGACCCCCGCCACGGCCCGCAAGACCTGGATCGCCGGCTCGCTGGAGCCGCGCGGCGCGCTTCATGTCGATGCAGGGGCGGCCCGCGCTCTGCGCGGTGGCGCCAGCCTGCTGCCGGTAGGGGTCAGCCGCATCGAGGGCGACTTCGCGCGCGGCGACGCCGTGCTGATCCGCGATCCCGACGGTCGCGTGCTCGGACGCGGGCTCGTCGCCTATGACGCGAACGACGCCGCGCTCGTGCTCGGTAAGGCATCGCGGGACATCGAGGCGATCCTGGGGTATCCCGGCCGCGCCGAGATGATCCATCGGGACGACATGGCGCTCGGTGTCGGCTAGGGTTGCACGGCAATGGCGTTTGGCAGGGACGAGATGACGAGCGAAAGCGAGCTCCGCGGGGCTTCGACGGACGACCCGCATCGCGGGCTCGACGGGGCCGGCGACGCGGCCCGGGCTGACGGCACGGTCGCCCGCGAGCCCGGCCAAGCAGATCTGGCCGGGCAGATGCAATCGCTGGGCCGGCGCGCGCGTGCCGCGGCGCGGTCGATCGCGCTTTCGCCCGCGCAGCAGCGGAACGACGCCCTCCTCGCGATGGCAGCAGCCCTGCGCGACCGCGCCGCAGCGATCCTCGCCGCCAACGCGCTCGACCTCGCCGATGCCCGAGCCGCCGGCCAGACCGCCGCCTTCATCGACCGGCTGCTGCTCGACGCCGCCCGTCTCGAGGACGTGGCGAAAGCGGTCGCCGCCGTCGCCGATCTCCCGGACCCGCTCGGGCGGGTGCTGGCCTCTTGGACCCGGCCCAATGGACTGCGGTTTGAGCGCGTCGCCACGCCGCTCGGCGTCATCGCGGTGATCTTCGAAAGCCGGCCCAACGTCACCGCCGATGCCGGCGCACTCTGCCTCAAGAGCGGCAACGCCGCGATCCTGCGCGCCGGCTCCGACAGCTTCCGCACTTCAGCCGAAATCGCGTTCGCCCTGCGCGAGGGGCTGGAGCGTGCGGGCCTGCCCGGCGACGCGATCCAGCTCGTCCCCACCCGCGACCGTGCCGCCGTCGGCGAGATTCTCGAGGGTCTCGACGGCACGGTCGACGTGGTCGTGCCCCGCGGAGGCAGGAGCCTCGTCGCTCGCGTGCAGAGCGATGCGCGCGTCCCGGTCTTCGCCCATCTCGATGGCAACTGCCATGTCTACGTCCATGCGCAGGCCGACCTCGCCATGGCGCGCGAGATCGTCCTCAACGCCAAGCTCAGGCGCACGGGCGTCTGCGGCTCGGCCGAGACGCTGCTGGTCGACGCGGCCTGCAGCGCGACGCATCTTCACCCGCTCGTCACGGCGCTGCTCGACGCCGGCTGCGCCGTGCGCGGCGACGACGAGACGCTGGCCACCGACCCCCGCGTCACCGTCGCCACGCAAGACGATTGGGCGACCGAATATCTCGACCGCATCATCGCGGTGAAGGTCGTCGCCGGGCTCGACCAGGCGATCGACCATATCGAGCAATACGGCTCCCATCATACCGACGCGATCGTCACCGAAGACGAGACCACCGCCGCGCGCTTTCTCCGCGAGGTCGATTCGGCGATCGTGCTGCACAATGCCTCGACCCAGTTTGCCGATGGCGGCGAATTCGGCTTCGGCGCCGAGATCGGCATTGCGACCGGCCGGATGCATGCGCGCGGGCCGGTCGGCCTCGAACAGCTCTGCTCCTTCAAATATCGCGTCCATGGCAGCGGTCAGATCAGGCCGTGACCCAAGATCCCGCGACGGCGCCCACACCTCATATGACCACCGAACATCTGCGCCTGCCGCCGCATGCGCCGGGCCTGCGCATCGGCCTGTTCGGCGGCACCTTCAACCCGGCCCATGACGGCCACCGCATGGCGAGCCTCACCGCGTTGCGCCGGCTCCAGCTCGACCGGATCTGGTGGCTGGTGACCCCCGGCAACCCGCTGAAGGACAACACCGCCCTGCCCGCGCTCGCCCAGCGCATCCGCTTCGGCCGCAAGCTCGCCGATCATTCGCGGATCCACGTCACCGGCATCGAGGCGATGCTGCGCACCCGCTACACCGCCGACACGCTGCGGGCTCTCAAGCGCCGCTGCCCCGGCGTGAACTTCGTCTGGATCATGGGGTCGGACAATCTCGCCAGCTTCCACCGCTGGAACGAGTGGCGCGCCATTGCGCGGATGATGCCGATCGCGGTGATCGACCGTCCTGGATCGACCCATAGCGCGGTCGCTTCACCGGCGGCCAACTGGCTGTCGCGCTGGCGGATTTCCGAAAGCCAGGGCGCCGCGCTCGCCTTGGCGAAGGCGCCGGCCTGGATCTTCTTGCACGGGCGCCGCTCGGAGCTGTCTTCCACCATGTTGCGCCAACAAGCCGAACGCGATTGAATTTTGGGCCGATCCGGCGTATTTTCATGACGTCGCGCCGTGAGCGCGTCGAACATGTGAGGATACGGAACTGAACCGTTCAACCCTTGGCGAAGCCGAGCCCAAGCCGCTTCCCCAGGCCGCTGCGTCGGAGAACCCCTCTGCCGACAGCGTAGCCCTCGCACTGCACGTTCTCGAAGACATGAAGGCCGAAGACGTCACGGTCATCGACCTGGTCGGCAAGACCTCCCTGGCGGACGCGATGATCATCGCATCGGGCCGGGTGAACCGTCATGTCGCCTCCATCGCCGATGCGCTCGTCGAGGCCCTGAAGGGGTCGGGCCTGCCGACTCCGAAGGTCGAGGGCATGCCCGCCTGCGACTGGGTGCTGATCGACACGGGCGACATCATCGTCCACGTCTTCCGCCCGGAAGTGCGGCAGTTCTACAATCTCGAGAAGATGTGGGGCGCCGACAGGCCCAACGAGCGTCTGGTCAGCTGACCGCCGGCCGCAAGCCTGATTGAAGAACGCGCGTGCGCCTCGCCCTGATCGCCGTCGGCCGCCTCAAGGACGGACCGGAACGGGAGCTTTGCGAACGCTACCGCGAACGTGCGGCGACGCTGGGTCGCGGGCTCGGATTCACCGGACCCGAGATCGTCGAGATCGCTGAAAGCCGTGGTCGCAGGCCCGACGAGCGCAAGCGCGAAGAGGCGGCGGCGATCTCGTCCCGGCTGTCCCCCGGCCTGGTGATCGCGCTCGACGAGCGCGGCAAGAGCCAGGGCAGCGACGCCTTCGCAGCCCGCCTTGCCGCCGCCCGGGATGCCGGCACCGGCTGCGCCAGCCTGGTGATCGGTGGGGCCGATGGACTCGCGGACGACATCCGTGACGCGGCTGGCCTGACGCTCGCCTTCGGCGCCCTGACCATTCCGCACCAACTGGTGCGGGTTCTCGTCCTCGAGCAGCTCTACAGGACGATGACGATCCTCACCGGACATCCCTATCATCGCGCATGAGCCAGTTCCGGCCCCTGATTCGTTGTAACACCAGCTCGTCATTGCGAGCGCAGCGAAGCAATCCAGACGGGGTCGCTCGACGGCGTCTTGATTGCTTCGCTGCGCTCGCAATGACGCGACAGCGGCTCGCTCCGCTCGTGACGGTGCTGGCTTTGTCGCTTTCCCTGACCTGTGCGCCCGCAACCGCCCAGCCCCAGACGCCCGATCCTGACGCGCTCTCCCGCGAGGCGATGCAGAAGCTCGTCGAGAAGCAGGCCCGCGAGGCGGAGCTGAAGGCCATCGAACAGCGATTGTCGGGAAATGCCGAGGCGCGCGCGAAGCTGGACGCCGAGATCGCCGCCATCCGCGCCGACCGCGCCGCGCTCAACAAGGCCCTGCTCGAGACCACCGCCCGGGCGCAGGGCGCCGAGCAGCGGGTCAGCGCCGTCGAGCAGCGGCTGTCCCTGCTGCAGTCGAGCGAGGCGGCCATCCGGCGCTCGCTCGATGGGCGGCGCGGGCTGATCGCCGAGGTGCTGGCCGCCCTGCAGCGCATCGGCCGCCGCCCGCCGCCCGCCGTCCTGGTGCGTCCGGAGGACATCCTGGAAGCAGTGCGGGCCTCGATGCTGCTGGGCGCCGTCGTCCCCGATCTGCGGCAGGAAATCGAGATCCTCGGCACCGATCTCGCCGAACTCGTCCGTCTCCGGGAGAGCATCGGCGCCGAACGCAAGGCGATCGCCACAGAGATGGAGCAACTGGCGGGCGAGCGCCAGCGTCTCGCCTCCCTGGTCGACGCCAGGCGCGTCCGCGAAGCCAGCGCGACGAAGGACGCCGAGGTCCAGCGCGGCCAGGATACCGAACTCGCAGTCCAGGCCCGCAGTCTGCGCGACTTCGTCGAGCGCATGGAAAAGGAAATCTCGGTCGCCAACCGCGCCGCCGACGCCGCCCGCGAGGCGCTGGAGGCCGAAACCCGCGAGCAGCGCCAGCGCATGGCGGCGCTGGCCTTCAGGGACCCCGCCCGGCTGAGCCCCAAGATCGCCTTTGCCGAGGCGCGCGGCCTGTTGCCGCTGCCAGCGGCGGGATCACGATTGCGTGGTTTTGGCGATTCGGACGGCGCCGGCGGCACGACGCGCGGAATTTCCCTGGAAACCCGACCCGGCGCCCTAGTTTCGGCACCTTCCGACGCTTGGGTTGTCTACGCCGGACCCTTCCGTTCGTTCGGGCAGCTCTTGATCCTGAACGCCGGCGGGGGATACTACATGTTGCTAGCCGGCATGCAGCGGATCGACGTCACGCTCAACCAGTTCGTTCTCGCGGGAGAACCGGTTGCGGTTATGGGCGAAACGTCGGAAGCTGCAGCGACGATCGTGGGTTCGGGAGCCGGGCAGCCGGTTCTCTATATCGAATTCCGAAAAGACGGCGTATCGGTCGATCCGACGCCGTGGTGGACGAAACCGCTTGGCGAAAAGGTTCGCGGATGATGCGCAAGGTCTCTCTCGTTTTCGCCGGAGCCGTCCTCGGCGCGGGCCTGACCGGCATGGTCACGCAGACGCGTCTTTTGACCTCCACCAGCGCGGTCGCGGCCTCGGCCGAGGTCTATCGCAGCCTCAACCTCTTCGGTGACATCTTCGAGAAGATCCGCACCGACTATGTTGAGAAGCCCGACGAGCAGAAGCTGATCGAGGCCGCCATCAACGGCATGGTCTCCTCGCTCGATCCGCACTCGTCCTATCTCGACGCCAAGTCCTTCCGCGACATGGACACCGACATGCGCGGCCAGTTCGGCGGTCTCGGCATCGAGGTGACGATGGATGACGGCGTGCTCAAGGTCGCCAAGCCGATTCGTGACACACCCGCCTTCAAGGCCGGCATCCTCGCCAACGACATCATCAGCCAGATCGACGGCGCCGAGGTGAAGGGGCTCTCCCTGACTCAGGCGGTCGAGAAGATGCGCGGCATCATCAACACCCAGGTCAAGCTCAAGGTCGATCGCCCGGGCAAGCCCGAGCCGCTGGAATTCACGCTGACCCGCACCACCATCGTGGTCCCCGCCGTCGAGGAGCGCGTCGAGGCTGATGTCGGCTACATCCGCATCGGCACCTTCAGCGAGCAGACCTATGAAGGCCTGCGCAAGGCCATCGACAAGGTCAACGCCGATATCGGCATCGACAAGGTCAAGGGCTACGTCATCGACCTCCGCAACAACCGGGGCGGCCGTCTCGACCAGTCCGTGCTGGTCTCCGACGCCTTCCTCGAGCGTGGCAAGATCGTCTCGACCCGCGGCCGCAACGCCGAGGAGACGCAGGTCTTCAACGCCAAGGCGGGCGACCTGACCAAGGGCAAGCCGGTCGTCGTGCTGATCAACGGCTCCTCGGCCTCGGCCGCCGAGATCGTTGCCGGCGCCCTGCAGGACCACAAGCGCGCCACCGTCATGGGCACGCGCTCCTTCGGCAAGGGGTCGGTCCAGACCGTGATCCCGCTCGCCGGCAATGGCGGCCTGCGCCTGACCACCGCGCGCTACTACACGCCCTCTGGCAACTCGATCCAGGCCAAGGGCATCTCGCCCGACATCGAGGTCGTCCAGGAGATCCCGCCGGAGCTCAAGGACAAGCTGGCCGAGAACAAGGGCGAAGCCGCTCTGAAGGGGCATCTCAAGGCCGGCGACGGCAAGGACGAGCAATCCGGCTCGGCATCTTACGTGCCGGCGGACCCGACCAAGGACACGCAGCTGATCGCGGCGCTCAACCAGATCCGCGGCGTCAAGAAGGACGCCGCCGCGCCGGCCACCGAGGCGCCCAAGCCGAACTGAGACGCGTGGCGCATCGGACATGGCTCCGATGCGCCCGCATCCCGCTGGCGCCGTCGAATGGGTGTTCGGGGCGACAGATGGCGTTAGGGTAAGCGAGACACTGTCTGCTTCGTGCCGAATCTGACAGTGTCCCGCTCTGCGGGCCGCTGATTCGGGCCCGTTTCGCTAGCTTGAGGACGGCTTCGCTTGGCCGGAACGCCGCTCACTGAGCTCAACCGGCCGCTCGGCCAGGATCGCGTCGCGCCCGCTGGCAAGCCATGGGCGCGCTGGGTCGCGTTTGCTTGCCTTGGTGTCGTTGGCCTCGCCTGGGCCGCTATCGCGCTTTTCGTCGCCATCGCGCGCAATCCCGACGGCGGCGAGCCGATCGCGACCGCCCTCATCGAGACGCGCGCCGCGCCGGCGGAAACCGCGCCCGCAGCCAACCAGCCCGGTATGCCACGGACCGACGCCTCGCAGGTTGCGCGCACGCAGTCGAGCGCCCGCCAGCTCGAGAGCGAATCCGGCGTCACCGTCGTGCGGCCGGGCTCCGACGCGCCCGGCGCCATCGTCATCACCATCCCCGACGAGGCGGGGCCGGTGAAGCTGGCGCCTGCCCCTGACTCCCGGCTGGTCGAGCGCACCCGGCACGGGCTGCTTCCCAAGATCGGTCCCGACGGCGCCACGCCGGCGCAGGTCTATGCCCGCCCAGTGGGCCCGACACCGCCCGGCAAGATCGCCGGGCGCATCGCAATCCTCGTCGGCGGGCTCGGCATCAGCCAGAACGGCACCGCAGACGCCATCGCCAAGCTGCCAGGCCCCGTGTCGCTGGCCTTCGCGCCCTATGGCGCCGAGCTGGAGCGCACCGTCCAGCGGGCCCGCGGCGAGGGCCACGAGGTCTTTCTCCAGCTGCCGATGGAGCCCTTCGACTATCCCGACAACGACCCCGGTCCGCACACGCTGCTGACCGGCCCGAAATCCGCTGACAACGTCGACCGGCTGCACTGGGCGCTGGGCCGTTTCACCGGCTATGTCGGCATCGTCAATTTTCTCGGCGGGCGGTTGACCTCGGACGAGACCGCGCTCTCGCCGATCCTGCGCGAGATCGCCGGACGCGGTCTGATGGTGATCGACGACGGCTCCTCGGCGCGCAGCCTGCTCGCCTCCTCGGCCACGCGTGCGCAGATCCCGGCGATGAAGGTCGACCGCGTCATCGATACCGTTGCCCGGCCGGACGCCATCGACAAGGAGCTGGCGGCGATCGAGGCGATGGCCCGCGACCAGGGCGTCGCAGTCGCCAGCGCCAGCGCCCTGCCGGTCTCGATCGAGCGCATCGCGCGCTGGGCCCAGACGCTCGAAGGCAAGGGGCTGATCATCGTGCCGATGAGCGCGGCACGCAGCCTGCGCAGCCCGAAGACGACCGGATCCCTGAGATGACGACAGCCGTGATGACCGACACCCCGCCCGAGGGCTACCGCCCCTGCGTCGGGCTGGCCCTGTTCAATGCGCGGGGGCTCGTCTTCATCGGCCGGCGCGCCAACAAGTCCCTGCGCGAGCATGTCGCGCCGGGCCATGAATGGCAGATGCCGCAGGGCGGCATCGACGCAGGCGAGGCCGCCCTGCCGGCCGCCACACGCGAGTTGCAGGAAGAGACCAATGTCACGTCGGTGACGCTGCTGGCCGAGACGCCGGGCTGGCTCGCCTATGATCTCCCCGTCGACATCGGCAAGGAGGCCTGGAAGGGCCGCTGGCGCGGCCAGGCACAGAAATGGTTCGCCTTCCGCTTCACCGGGCCCGACAGCGAGATCGACATCGAGACGCCCGCCGGCGGCCACAAGGCGGAGTTCGATGCCTGGCGCTGGGAACGGCTCGATGCGACGCCGGCCCTGATCATTCCGTTCAAGCAGGGCGTCTATCGCGAAGTGGCGGCGCTGTTTGCTCCCTTCGCCGCCCCCGCTGCCGACTGACGCTCCAAGGACGGCACCATGCGGTTTGACGACGATCTCGGGCCGGTCTCGCCCGCCTTGCGGGAACGCCTCGCCCCGGGCGGCACGCTGCGCGCCGGCATCAACCTCTCCAATTTCCTGCTGGTCTCGGCGAAAGCCGCGGATGGCGGCCCGGCAGGCGTCTCGCCCGACATGGCGCGCGCCATCGCGGACCATCTCGGCGTGGCCCTGCGCCTTGTGCCCTATGCCTCCCCCGCGCTCCTCGCCGATGCGGCCATGCGCGACGAATGGGATATCGGCCTGATCGGCGCCGAGCCGCAGCGGGCTGAGACCATCGCCTTCACACCGGCCTATGCGCAGATCGAGGCGACCTATCTGGTTCCGGCCAACTCGCCGCTGACCGACATCGCGAGCGTCGATCAACCAGGCGTGCGGATCGCAGTGACCGCCAAAACGGCCTACGGCCTCTGGCTCGACCGCAACATCAGCCGCGCCGAACTGGTCCGCACCGACACGATGGACGAGACCTTCGCCGATTTCCGCGATCGAAGCCTCGAGGCGCTCGCCGGCCTGCGCGCACGACTGGTCGCCGATCAGGCGCAACTGCCCGGAGCCCGCATCATCGACGGCCGTTTCATGGCGGTCCAGCAGGCGCTCGGCATCGCCCGCAGGGCGGATGGCGAAACGGAGGAGGCCGCAGCCTGGCTGGCGCGCTTCGTCGAGCGCGCCAGGACCTCGGGCTTCGTCGCCGATCTGATCCGCAGACATGGCGTCCCGGCGCTGAGCGTCGCGTGACCCTGCGACGGGGTTGATTCCGGCCGCCCCAGGGACCACCCTTGCGACGGATCGGAACCGGCCCGCGCGCGCGGGGTTGCCATGGCAGCCGCGGCCTTGCCCCCGCACCCAACAGGAGCATCATCTTGCAGGACGAGATCTGGGCGCAGCTCGCCGACCATCGCGCCGCCACGCAGTCGCGCCATCTGCGAACCCTCTTCGCGCAGGACGCGGCCCGTTTCACCGCTTTCTCGGCCCGGTTCGACGACCTGCTGCTCGACTATTCCAAGACCGCCCTCACGGCGGAGACGCTGACGCTGCTGCTTAAGCTGGCTGAAACGGCCGATGTCGCCGGCCAGCGCGATGCGATGTTCGCAGGCGCGCCGATCAACACCACCGAGAAGCGCGCCGTGCTCCACACGGCCCTGCGAGCCCCCAAAGGCAGCCACGTCTCTGTCGACGGCGCCGACGTGATGCCGGACATCCATGCCACGCTGGACAGGCTGGCCGCCTTCGCGGACGGCATCCGCAGCGGCGCGATCGCGGCGTCAGACGGCGCGCCCTTCACCGACGTGATCAATATCGGCATCGGCGGCTCGGATCTGGGTCCAGTGATGGTGACGCTGGCGCTGGCGCCCTATCACGATGGGCCACGCCTGCATTACGTCTCAAATGTCGACGGCGCCCATATCGCTGACACGCTGGCGAAGCTCGATCCGGCACGCACGCTGGTCATCGTCGCCTCCAAGACCTTCACCACCATCGAGACCATGACCAACGCCGCGACCGCCCGGCGCTGGATCGCCGGGGCCTTGGGCGAAGCCGCCGTGGCCTCCCATTTCGCCGCCGTCTCGACCGCGCTCGACAAGGTCGGCGCCTTCGGCATCGCGCCAGACCGCATCTTCGGCTTCTGGGACTGGGTCGGCGGGCGCTATTCGGTCTGGTCCGCGATCGGCCTACCGGTGATGATCGCGATCGGCCCGGAGCATTTCCGCGCCTTCCTCGCCGGCGCTCACGCGATGGACGCACATTTCCGCACCGCGCCGCTCGACTGCAACCTGCCCGTCCTGCTCGGCCTCGTCGGGATCTGGCATCGCGATGTCTGCGACTATCGCGCCCGCGCCGTCCTGCCTTACGACCAGCGCCTGCTGCGCCTGCCGGCCTATCTCCAGCAGCTCGACATGGAATCGAACGGCAAGCGGGTTCGCAAGGACGGCTCGCCCGTGACGCGCGCGACCGGCCCGCTGGTCTGGGGTGAGCCCGGCACCAATGGGCAGCACGCCTTCTACCAGCTTCTCCACCAGGGGACGGATACGATCCCCTGCGAGTTCCTGGTCGCCGCGGAAAGCCACGAACCCGACCTCGCCCAGCATCACCGCCTGCTGCTCGCCAACTGCCTCGCCCAGAGCGAAGCGCTGATGAAGGGCCGCACGCTGGAGGAAGCGGGCGAGATCCTCGCGAAGCAGGGCATGGCGCCCGAGGCCATCGATGCGCTCGCCCCGCACAAGGTCTTCCCTGGCAACCGCCCCTCGTTGACCATCGCCTATCGCAGGCTCGACCCGTTCACGCTCGGTCGCCTGATCGCGCTCTACGAGCATCGCGTCTTCGTCGAGGCCGCGATCTGGGGCATCAACGCCTTCGATCAATGGGGCGTCGAGCTCGGCAAGGAACTCGCCACCGCGCTGTTGCCGGTGATCGAGGGCAAGGCGGCCGCCGACGCCCATGATTCCTCGACGGCGGGGCTGGCGGGGTACCTCTCAGGCGGAGCCTGACGCCACCATCCCTCCCGGCCGATGCTTGCCATCGGCGCATCAGCATGCGCCTTGCATCGGCAGGTGCAGGTGACACGACGGCTCAGGCGAAGCGACGACGATGACTGACAGTTGGGTTGCCCGGGACGAAACCGCGTCTGTGTCTCGAGGTCAGGATACCCGCGACGATCCCCGCTCGCTGCGCCGGCGGGAGGATGAGCGCTTCCTGACCGGCAGGGGCGACTATCTCGACGACCGCGCGCTCGACGGGCAGCTCTGCGCCGCCGTGCTGCGCTCGCCCCATGCTCATGCCGCGATCGTCTCCATCGACACGCGCGCGGCTGCAGCGCTGCCCGGCGTCCGCGGCGTCTATACGGCGGCGGACCTTGACGGGCTCGGCCCGCTGCCGACCTCGATCACGGTGGCGACCGTCGAGCCGCTGATCGTGCCGCCGCGCCTGCCACTGGCCCACGGCATCGTCCGCCATGTCGGCGACCCCGTCGTGTTCGTCGTCGCCGATACGCTGGCCGCAGCCCGGGAAGCCTGCGAGCAGATCGCCGTCGACTACGACATCCTGCCCGCCGTCACCGATCTCGCCAACGCGCCGCAGCCCGAAGCCGTCCAGATCTGGCCGCAGGCGCCGGGCAACATCGCCTTCCGCTTCCGCCGCGGCGACAAGGCCGCGGTCACGAAGGCTTTCGTCAAAGCGGCGCATATCGTCAGTTGCGACCTCGTCAACAACCGCATCGTCGCGGCCGCGCTCGAACCGCGCATCGCCATCGGCCGCTATGACGAGGAAAGCGGTGTCTATCATCTCGACCTCAGCGGCGCCTCGGTCCACGCCATCCGGCAGGAGCTGGCGCAGGGCGTCTTCGGGTTGCCGCTCGACAGGATCCAGCTCTCCAGCCCCGATGTCGGCGGCGGCTTCGGCATGAAGAACGTCACTTATCCGGAATATGCGCTGGTGCTCTGGGCCGCCCGCCGGCATGGCCGACCGGTGCGCTGGAGCGCCGAGCGCATCGAGGAGTTCACCAGCGGCGTCCATAGCCGCGACAATCTCAGCACCGCGCGGCTGGCGCTCGACAGGCGCGGGCGCATTCTCGCGCTCGATGTCGAGACGATCGCCAATCTCGGCGCCTATGTCTCCTCGCTCGGTCCCGGCAGCTCCACCAATGCGCCCTCGGCCGCCATGGGCGGGCTCTACGACATCCCGGCGATGAGCATGGATGTCCGTGGCGTCTTCACCAACACCGCCCCGATCGACGCCTATCGCGGCGCCGGCAAGCCCGAGGCGAATTATCTGATCGAGCGGCTGATCGACGAAGCCGCGCACGTGCTCCGCATCGACCCCGCGGAACTGCGCCGGCGCAATTTCATCCGCACCTTTCCCCATCGCTCCGCCTTCGGCACCACGATCGACTGCGGCACATTCGCGGAAAACCTCGACGCGGCGCTGCTCGCCGCCGACCGGGCCGGCTTCGCCGCACGCAGGCGGGCCGCCAAAAAGCGCGGAAAACTGCGTGGCTTCGGCATCGGCTGCTTCCTCGAAACCTCGCGCGGCCAGCCCAATGAGGAAGCCTGGTTGCGGGTGCGCCAGGACGGTACGATCGACATGGCGGTCGGCACGCAGTCCAATGGCCAGGGCCACGAGACCTCCTTCGCCCAGGTCGCGGCAGCAAAACTTGGACTGCCGGTCGAGACCTTCAATCTGGTGCAGGCCGACACCACGCGCGTGCCCCGCGGGGGCGGACATGGCGGCGCGCGCTCGCTGCATCTCGGCGGCACCGCCCTGGTGATGGCGGCCGACGATCTGATCGCAAAGGCGAAGCCCATCGCGGCGCAGTTGCTGCAGGTCGGCACCGAAGAACTCGTCTTCGAGAACGGCCGTTTCAAGGCAGCCATCGGCCCCGACGGGCTGCCGCGCGAGATCGACCTCTTCGCCATTGACCGTCATGTGCGTGACGGCGCCGGTACGAGGCTGGAAAGCCATGGCGACAATGTCTGCGACATCATCACCTTCCCCAATGGCGCCCAGGTCGCCGAGGTCGAGATCAACCCCGAAACCGGCGCGATCTCGCTCGAACGCTATGTCGCGGTCGATGATTACGGCACGCTGGTCAATCCGCTGCTCACGGAATCGCAGGTCCATGGCGGCCTGGCGCAGGGCATCGGCCAGGCCCTGCTGGAGGAGGCGATCTACGATCCCGATTCCGGCCAGCTCCTGAGCGCAACCTTCATGGATTACGCGATGCCCCGCGCCGACGACATCCCGTTCTTCGATCTGAGGATGGTCGAGGTCCCGACCAAGGCAAACCCGCTCGGCGTCAAGGGCTCCGGCCAGGCCGGCTGCATCGGCGCACCGCAGACCGTGATGAACGCCGTGCTCGACGCGCTGCGCCCGCTCGGCGTAACCCATCTCAACATGCCCGCCACGCCGGCGAAGGTCTGGCGCGCGATCCGGGATGCGCGGGCGGCGAAGATGTGATCCCTGACGGAAATCCTCGGATCCACACCGTCATCCCGGACGCAGCGAAGCGGAGCTCCGGGATCCATCGTAGGGCGAGTAACGCCCAAAGCTCGCACTCTACGATGGATCCCGGATCAGCGCGGCTGCGCCGCTTGTCCGGGATGACGCCCGTGGTTCGGTGAGAAATCCTCGCCCCTCAGCTCATCACCAGCCCGCCATCGACATGCAGCGTCTGGCCGGTGACGAAGCCGCTCCAGTCGGAGGCGAGGAACAGCACCGGCCCGGTCACATCCTCGGGCGTCGCGATGCGCCCCAGCGGCGTCTGCGCGATCAGCATGTCCTTCACCGCCTCGCGTGTTCCCCGGCTGGCGTCAGTCGGCCAGACCAGCCCCGGCGCGACGCAATTCACGCGGATACCGAGCGGCCCGAGCTCCGTCGCGAGATTGCGGCTGAAGCCGATCAACGCCGCCTTGGCGGTGGTGTAGTCGTGATAGGCGATACTCGGCCGCGCCACGAGGTCGGTCGCCATGTTGACAATCGCCCCCCGGCCGCGCTGGCGCATCAGCGGCAGCGCGGCCTGGCAGACATTGTAGGTCGCCTTCAACGCGCCATCGACCTGCGCTTGATAGGAAGCCCAGGGCGTCTCCCAGAAGCGCACCCGGTTGTCGGGGTCGAATGCGTAAGGCGCAAACGCGTTGTTGACGACGACGTCGAGCCGGCCGGCCTCCTCCGCGATCCGAGCGACCATCGCCTCTACCTCGGCGGGCACGGTGACGTCGGCGGCGATCGCGACCGCCTGACCGCCCGCTGCCCGGCAGGATTCGACCACGGCCTGCGCTGCGGCCTCGCTTCTGCGGTAGTTCACGATCACCAGCCCGCCCTCTGCAGCGAAGGCCTTGGCGATGGCCGCACCGATGCCTCGGCTCGCCCCGGAGACAAGGATCGTCCTGTCGCGGAATTTCATGGCTGGCGCCTCACGGGATCAGATCCGTCTTCACGACCGCGCCCATGTCGAGCGGTTTTCCGATCAGCCCGAGCTTGCTAAAGGTATCCGCACCCTTCTGCATCAGCTCGGGGTCGAAATGGCCGAGCCCTTTGGCGTCCGTCGTCGGCGACACGGTCGAGATGTTGCGCAGCTTGATGATCTCGAGGTTGAGCGCCTCGTCGCGGCCGTTGATCGCGCGCGCCACCGCGATCTTCGCAGCTTCCTCAGGCTTGGCGATCATCCAGGCGGCGCTGTCGCGATAGGCGGAGAGGAAGCGCTTCAGCAGCGGCTTCTTGGCCTCATAGGTCGCCTGCGTGACAACGAAGATGTCGCTGGGCAGGTTGAGATGGTCCTTCACCTCGATGACGTCCACCTCCGGCAACCCCTTCATCTTCGCGACCAGCAGGCCGGTGTCGGTCGCGGCGGAGGCGTCGACCTGGCCCTGGATCAGCGGCGCGAAGTTGAGGAGACCGGTGACCTCGATGGTGACGTCCTTTTCGGTCAGCCCGACCTGGTGCAGCAGCACCTGCAGGTTCTGGCGCGTGCCGCTCGACAGAGAGTACACGCCGATGCGTTTGCCCTTCAGGTCGGCGGCCGTGCGGATGCCCTTGGCCTTGGGCGCGACGACGTTGAAGACGTTCTGCGGATAGATATTGTAGATCGCGACCAGCTTCTCGCCCTTGTCGAGCGCGAGATAGAGCGCCGCCGGGTCGGTGAAGGCGATGTCGGCCTGGCCGGTCAGCATGGTCTGGATCGCCGAGCCGCCGCCGGTGCCCGGCACGTAACCCAGATCGATCCCCTTGGCCTTGAAGAAGCCCTTGTCCGGCTCGGCCAGCAGGTTGGTGATCTCGCTGATCGGCTGGCTCCAGCCCGCGACCGTGACCTTGTCGAGCGGCTGGGCGTGGGCCACGGACGCCATAAAGAGCGTCGCCAAGGCGGCAGCCAAACCCACAGCCCTCATCCTGGGGAGCCGCGAAGCGGCGTCTCGAAGGATGGTCCAGTGGGCTCGGGCACCTCCTGAACCATCCTTCGAGACGGCCCTGCGGGCCTCCTCAGGATGAGGGCCCGGGGCGACGAACCGACCATTGGCAATCATGGACTTACCCTTTCAGATGATGGCGCAACAGCAGCCGCTCGAGCAGGAGCGCGGCCTGGTAGAAGGCCATGCCGAGCAGCGTGATCACGATGAACAGCGCAAACATCAGGCTGGAATCCATCACGCTCTGCGCGGCGATGATCGAGGCGCCGAGCCCGGCCCGCCCGCCGATGAACTCGCCAACGACGGCCCCGACCAGCGCCAGCACGACCGCGACGCGAAACCCGGCGAGGATCACCGGCAGCGCACTCGGCAGCGTCAGCCGCAGCAGCGTCTGAACGCGGCTGGCGCCGAGCATGCGAAACAATTCGCGCCTGGACGGATCGACCCGGGCGAGGCCCGTCAGTGTGTTTTCCATCAGCGGGAAGAAGCAGATCAGCGCGGTGATCACGACCGTCGGCGTCAGGCCGAAGCCGAACCAGATGATGAAGAGCGGCCCAAGAGCGAGCTTCGGCACGACCTGGCTGGCGACGATATAGGGGTGCAGCAGCCGCCTCAGAAAATCGGCCTCCGCGAGCAGGATGCCGGCCCCGAGCCCGATGACGGAGCCGAGTGCCAGCCCCAGCGTCATCTCGGTGGCGGTCACCGCCAGATGCGGGAACAGCCGGCCGCTGGCGATTTCGCCCCAGAGCGTGGCGAAGACGGAGGACGGCGCCGGCACGATCAGGGCGGGTACGTTGCCGAGCCGGCACCACACCTCCCACGCGCCGAGCAGCAGCACTAGCAAGAGCCCCGAGGCTAGACGCACCTTCATGACGCCGCATCCATCGCCTGCCGCAACTCCCGGCAGAGCGCGTTGAAGGGCTGGCCGTAGCGGATCTCCCGGCCCCGCGGCCGCGGCAGGTCCACCGCGATCTCGTGATGCAGCTGCCCCGCCGCCATGATCGCCACGCGGTCGGCGAGATAGACCGCCTCGCCGATGTCATGGGTGACGAACAGCACCGTCGTGGCGTGATGCGCGCAGAGCGCCAGCAGATCGTCCTGCAGCTCCTCCCGCGTCAGCGCATCGAGCGCCGCGAAGGGCTCGTCGAGAAGGAGCAGGTCGGGCTCCGTGATCAGCGCGCGCGCCACCGCGACCCGGCTCTGCTGGCCGCCGGACAGCTGCCCCGGATGCCGCTGTGCGAAATCCCCCAGCGAAACCAGGTCGAGCAGGGCGCGGGCCTTCTTGCGATCCTCGCTCCGCAGGCCACGCTTGAGCGAAAGCGGCAGCAGGACATTGTCGAGCGCGCTGAGCCAGTCGAGCAGCGTCGGCTGCTGGAAGACGAAGCCGATCCGCTCGCCTGGTCCCGTCAGCACCGCCCCACCGATCCGCACGCAGCCCTCCCGAGGCAGCAGCAGCCCGGCCGCCAGCTTGAGCAGGGTGGTCTTGCCACAGCCGCTGCGGCCGACCAGGCAATGGAAGGCGCCGCGCGGGATCGCCCAGTCGACGCCATCGACGACGGCCCGTTCCGCGCCATAGCGGTAGATTGCGCCGTCTATGGTGACGAAGCCATCCTGCACCAGCTCAGTCGACATAGGCCGCATACCCGTCGGCGGCCGCCTCGGCCGCGTGTTCGATCTCGGTGATCGTCACGAGGTCGAGCAGATTGAACCGCCCGTCATTGTGCCAGCCCGCCTCCGGCGCGGTCATCGCGCCGAAGGCGCATATCCGGGTGACGCCCGCCCCGCCGAGCCGCTCCGCGATCGCAAACAGCTCGTCAGGCGCCGCTGCCACCGCCGCGCTCTGCAGGAAGGCGCGATAAGGCGCGACCAGCGGCACCACCGCATCGAGATCATCCACCGCGACGATCTTCAGCGTGCGGTACAGGCCGCTCGGCGCCAGCGGCTCAGCCGCCTCAACGCAGACCACGCTCCAGGGGTCGCCGGCATCGCCGAGCACGACGCTCCCGGGTATATCGAAGGAGCGCATTTCTTCGCGGCTGCGCCAGGCGGAAACGCTGGAAGCTTCCGCCACCGACAGCGCCCGGCGCGGATGGGAACGGGCAAACCGCGCCAGCTCCTGCGAGACCAGCTCGGCAAAGTCGCGCGGCGACACCCGGCCACCACGCGCGACGAAGAGCATCTGCGGCGAATAGCAGCCCTGCTGCTCGTATCGCATGACGTCATGAGCCACGAGCCGCGCCACGAGCCCGGCCTGGCGCGTGTCGAGCGCGGCAGCCGAAACCGCGCCGAAGCCGATCTTGTGGCCGTGCGGCAGGAAGCGCGCCGTCACGGGAGCGCGATCTCGGATCGCCGCCAGCGCGTCATTGCCGCCATAGGCGACGATCGTGTCCGCCTCGGAGAGCCAGATGGCCTCGCTATCGGTGTCGCCGCCCTTCCACCAGACGATCGCCAGGCACTCGCCGAGCTTGGGGTCGATCTCGGCGAGGATCTGCGCGAACCAGCCGGCGAGCAGCGGCTCGCCGCTGGCGACCTTGCCGATGGTGCCGGCCTTGACCAAGAGCCCCGAGATCAGGCTCCAGAGCGAAAGCCCCGGCACATTGCCGGCCCAGATTTGCAGCAGCAATTCGGGACCGTAAGCCTTCGTGAACCCGCCCTTCATCGCCGGCTGGAACGCGTCGAGGATGCCGGGGTTGGCGAAATCCTCGGCGAGGAAGCGCTGCAATTGTGGAGCCCGGAAGGTCCGCAGATAGCCTGACAGCCCCAGCCGCACCGTCTCCCGGTCATATCCGGTGACGATGGGCAGGATCGCGTCCGCCTTGCGCCGCCAGGGATCGTCCCGGTCGAGCAGCCGCGCGATGGCCTTGTCGATGGTTGCGACGATCTGCGCGACCGGCAGCGTCTTCAAATAGGCCCGGGCATTCTCCCGCACATGGGCGGCCAGCGTCCGCGCCTGCGCCGCACTCAGCACCGGCACTGAAATTTGCACGCGCTCGCCCCAGGTGGCGAAATCCAGCTCTCGCCACGCGACCTCGCCGACCGCCAATCCCGGCAGATGCCCGGCCCTCTCGATCACCGCGTCAGCCCCGTGCCGCCCTGAGGAATTCGGCCACCGCCAGCGAACAGCCCTTCGAATCGGCGCCGTCGACGCGCCCGAGCAGTTTGAAGCCGCCCTCGGTGATGACCCCGGCATCCTCGGTCAGGATCGCCGAGACGCAGTTGAAATGGGCGAGGTCGTGATGCACCAGCACGCCGGTTGCGCCCTCGGGCAGATCGCGCCCCGTCACCGGATCGACCACGCGGCTGCGGATCCAGTGCGGCCCCGACTTCACCGGCGGGCACACCGCATTGCCGTCATCGTAGAACTGCGTGCTGAGCTCGGTCATGCCGTACATGTTGATGCAGGCCACGCGCGGCACGCCGAGCGTGGCCGAGAGCGCGTCATAGAACGCATCCGCCCCCATCTCGCGCGACTGGCCCTTGAAGCCGCCGGTGTCGAGGATGCGGCTGCCGTCCGGCAAGGCGAAACGCCGCCCCGCCGCCGCCAGCGCATCAAGAAGATGGACGAAGGAATAGCTGGCGCCCAGCAGTGCGTAGGGCTCGCCCGAGGCCTCCGCGCGCTCCAGCGCAGCGATCAGCCGGGCGAGATCGAGCCCGCCTTCTCCGATGAAGCCTTCGCTGTCAGGCGTCCCGCATTCCCGCTTCGCCAGCGCGAGGTAATGCGCCAGCGAGGAGTTCGGCATCGCCGCCTCGTCGGGGAAGAGGATGCCCATCGCGATCCGCTCGCGACCCTGCATGAAGCGCTGTCGGAAATTCACCAGCATCGAGCGGTCCCAGACAGCCAGCGTCGGATGATGGCTCTTGCCGCGGATGCCGCCCTGGGTCGTGCCGCTGGTCATGAAGACGGCTTGCGCCCGCTCCGGCGGGGTGCAGCTCAGCGTCAGATCCTTGAAGGCGGTGATCGGCACGGCGGGGATATCGCGCCAGCGGCGCACCGTCAGCGTCGTGCGGCCACGCTGGATGGCGAAGCGGCGATAGGGCTGGTTGTGCGCGAACTGATAGGCGAAGACGGACAGCGCCATCTCCTCGAATGCGGCCTCCGTCGCCTCGCCCCGGTCGATGAAGGCGAGCAACGCCGCGATGATCTGTGCTTCCGTCACGTCCAGCCACGCCTTCCGCCAAGCCCAAGTCCATGCCCATGTCCGGCGGAATGCCGTGCACGGGACCAAAGATCCGGATTGAAGGCGCGAGCCTGGAAAAGGGACGGATGCCCGCCCGATGTCCCGCATCCCTACGCCGGTATGACCCGGATCAGGTTCGGAGGGTCACCGCGTTGTCCGGGCCTTGGCCCGAACCGGCGGAATCTCAGCCTCCTAGCGAGGCCCCCCTGGGAACAGCCGGCAACATGATGGCGCAGGCTCCGCGATGTCAAGAATGGCGGTTTTGCAGGGCTCCCGAAACCTTCCGGGCGGCCGGTGCGTTGATCCTCGACAACCGCAGGGGACGAACCGCCATGCAACTTCCACAGGACGCGCCATACGTCGTCATCGCCAGCGAGGACGAATATCACGAGGCCCAGGCGCAGATCAGGGCCGCCAGCGTGATGCCGGCCGGAACGCCCGAGACGATCGAAGCCGCCGGGCTCGTGGCGGCTGCCCGCGAATGGGAGAAGGAACACGGTGTGCCCAGCGTGGCGGCGGCGCCCTGACCGACATCGAGGAAGGAACGGAGTTTCCCATGGACACGATTCGCGACAACCCGACGCAGTTCGCCGATGACGGCGCCGTTCCGGATGCGGCGGGCGCCGAGGCGCCCACAGGCCAAGTCAGCCGCCGCACCAACATCCACGACGAAGGCAGCGACGCCAACGACACGGCCGATGGTCTGACGGAAGCCGAAGAAGCCGTGCGCCACGCGGCGGAAGACATCCCGACCGGCCAACGCCCCGAGGGTAAGATCGACTCCGTGCCCGTGTTCGACCGGGCTTCGCTGCCGCCCAAGGTCTGAGACGCCGGGCGCGGCCGCTCCCGGCCTGCGTGGCGACGGCTAGCGATCGTCCAGCTGATCGTTGGATGCAGCTTCGACCGCCGGAGCGAGCGCCCGCCGCCAGGCCGCCAATGCGCTGCGCCCGGCTGCCGTGAGCGCATAGACGCCGCGACCCGTTTTCTCGAACCAGCCATAGACGTTGCGGTGCAGAATCTTCTGCGCGTCCGGGCATGAAGGTCGGAGATCGCGGGGCCGTTGCGGTGCTGCCGCCATCGCCGCGGCGCAGGCCAGCGCCTGCTGGCGATAGGCGGTCATCACCGGTCGGCGTGTTCCGCCGCCCAGGACGGGATCGCCCTGGCGGCGCCTGTGTTCATCGACCAGACGGGAGCGCCGCCGCGGATCCTTGCGGGGCGTAGGTGCGGCAGGAGAGACCAGCACGTCGACATGGCCGGAGGCCGCGACCCCCAGCAGCCCGAAGCCCAGCCGTCGGCAGAGATTGCGGTAGCGCGGATCGCTTTCGCGGCCCTTGCCCTTGGTCGACAACCGGGCGGCCAGCCAGATCTCGTCACCTATGCTCAGGCGGTCGACACCCTGCAGGATCAGTTCGAGGTTGAAGGTCAGCTTGAGCTCGCCGATCACCACCACCGCCGGATCGCCGGCCCGCACACCGACCAGGTCGCAAGGCCCGATCTCGCCCTTGACGGCATAGCCCAGCCCCTCGAGGAAGGCCTTGACGGGCAGGTAGAGCGACGTTTCCACGGGAAGGACCTCTGGCGACCGCTGCCGATATGCCGCCGCGAAGGTTGAAAAGCCGCAAACATAGCCCGCCGTCTTACTGCAGACGGGGCAGGACGGATATGGCGATCCGCATAGGCGGCGACTGGTGGGAGCCCCGGGTCGTCATCGGCGATGAAAAGGTGGCGGACAGGGAGGGATTTGAACCCCCGATACCCTTGCGGGTATGCCGCATTTCGAGTGCGGTGCATTCAACCACTCTGCCACCTGTCCGCGGTCGCCTTCGGTCGAAGCAGGCGGGTTACTACACGCGGCGTCGGGCCAAAACAAGTCTTTCGGCCGTCATAATTCTCGCAAGGACGCACGCGGTCCCTTGACCTGACGGGGGCATGCGACTATCGAGCCTCATCCGGCGTGGGGCAACCCGCGCCCGATCTCTTTTGGCCTCATGGTTTCGCGTATCTGCGAGCGGGGGCCGGCAAGAGCGAACCCGACCCGTAACGACTGCCAAAAAGCTGTCCCGCATGGGCTTCCCCGGAGGTCATGACAGGGCAGGGCCGAACATGGAGGATAAAATGTTCGCAGTCATCAAGACCGGCGGAAAGCAATTCCGCGTTGCCGCCAACGACCGCATCACCACCGCCAAGATCGAGGGCAACCCGGGCGACACCGTCGCCTTCGGCACCGTGCTGATGCTCACCGATGGCGACAAGACCACGCTCGACGCCAAGGCCCTCTCCGAGATCACGGTTGCTGCCGAGATTGTCGAGCAGGCCCGCGGCGACAAGGTCATCGCCTTCAAGAAGCGTCGCCGCCAGAATTCCAAGCGCAAGCGCGGCTTCCGCGCCGAGCTGACGGTCATCCGCATCACCGACATTCTCACCGGCGGCAAGAAGCCGGAGATGAAGAAGGGTGAGGCTTCCGCCGTCGCGCTGCAGGCCGGTTCGACCGAGACCAAGGGCAAGGCTGCTCCGAAGGCTGCCAAGGCCGCCAAGGCTGAGGCTGGCGCCATCGACGCGTCCAACCTCTCGCTGATCTCGGGCGTTGGTACGACCATCGAGAAGAAGCTGCGCGCTGCCGGCATCACCTCCTGGAACGACATCGCGTCCTGGAGCGAGGCCGATGTCGCCAAGTGGGACGAGGAGCTCAAGCTCCGCGGCCGCGCCACCCGCGAGGAATGGGTCGTTCAGGCTCAGGAACTGCTGGCCGGCAAGCCCCCGCGCGCCAAGGCCGACCAGGCCGAACAGGCTTCCGGCGAGGACTACTGACGCCACACGTCAGGTCGACTTCGCTTTCGCTGCCCGGACCGGCTGGCTTTTGCCGCCGATTCGGGTTAGAGAACACACATCAGTTTTGAGGTAGGGCGTTATGGCTCATAAAAAGGCAGGCGGTTCATCCCGCAACGGTCGCGACTCCGCAGGCAGGCGCCTGGGCGTCAAGAAGTTCGGCGATCAGGCTGTGATTCCGGGCAACATCATCATTCGGCAGCGTGGGACCACCTGGCATCCCGGCGCCAATGTCGGCATGGGCAAAGACCATACCCTGTTTGCGACGACGACGGGTCGAGTCCGATTCACGACCAAACTCGGCCGAGCTTTCGTGAACGTAGTCCCGGCCCAAGAGGCCGCAGAATAAGACGGCGGATAGGGAAACTCCTCGATCCGCCGGTTCCATCGAACCGGAACGGATCAGGGGTCTAGCCCTCTCAGGGGTCACCCGAGGTCAGCGAAAGGGAGATGGGACAAGTCCCAGCTCCCTTTTTTTCGTTTGCGCCGACGGAGAGACCCCGATGTTCCCCGAATTGACCCGCGACGATGTCTTCCGGCTCGAGACCCGCCGTCTCTGGCTGCGCTGGCCCCGCATGGCCGATGCCTCCGCCATCCTGCGTCAGGCCGGGGAGAAAGCCGTGGCCGAGATGACGGCCTCGATCCCGCATCCCTATCCGGTGGAAGCCGTCGAGCCCTTCATCTTCGCCATGCGCAAGGGCAATGCGCTGGGCGAGCATCTGGTGCTCGCGATCACGCCGCGGTCGAAGCCCAACGAGCTGATCGGCATCATCGGCGCGCACAAGCAGGCGACCGGCGTGCCCTTCATCGGCTACTGGCTCGGCACCCCGCATTGGGGCAAGGGCTACGCCACGGAGGCCGTTCAGGCCCTGATCGACACGCTGTTCTCGCTCGTCGACATGCCGGCGATCGAGGCCGATACGCGCGTCATCAACCCGGCCTCGCGGCGTGTGCTGGAGAAGTCCGGCTTCCGGGCCGAGGGTTCGTTCCTGAAGTCGCTGCCGGCGCGCGGCGGGCTCTTCCCCTGCGAGCAGTACCGGCTCGACCGCTCGACCTGGTCGGCGCTGAAGAGCTGGGGCGCGAGCGGCTGGGCCCATGCGCCGGAAAACGAGCCGGCCGCCGCCGTTGATACGCCGGGCGAACCCTGCCCGGCGTGAAAATGAGGTCCCGGATCAATCCGGGGCCTCACCTAGAAGTCTATGTCTAGCGGCTGGACTTTGTTGGGGTGTTCGCAATCTTTTCGATCAACTGCAGTCATAGCCCACGCCTCCGTGGCAATAACTAACGCCTTACATAGTTCATGGAAATCCGCCTGAGCTATGCGAACGAGATCGGAATCTTTCCATAACTCGCGATCATAGACAAATTCAGCGGCCGCCAACCTCCGCTCTGAGGGGACGAAAATAGTTTCGTCCCCTCCAAAAACACCCAGAGTTAACTTCTTTTGCCCGAGATCGGCCCCGCCTACCTTTATCGGCTCAATTGAAATTAGCCGAATGTCTTGCTGCGAAATCGCGGCCATGATCCACCTCTCAGAGTTCCTTCGAGCTAACGGCGATTCGCCCTGCCTCGCAACGCTGAGTAGTGTGTTTGTCAGTTTTCCCTGATATTCACAGGCAGTTGGCCTACTTTACGAACGTCCCGCCGAGCTCATCCTCGATGTGGATGCGGATGATCTCGTCGAAGCTTGCCTCCGCCTTGAAGCCGAGCGCGATCGCCCGCTGCGGGTCGAAATTGCGCGGCCAGCCTTCCACGATCTTGTCGATCACCGGATCGGGCACGCGCTTGATCCGCGCCACGACGCCTTCTCCAGCCACCTTGCGCAGCGCCTCGATCTGCTCCGCCACGGTGCAGGAATAGCCCGGCATGTTCAGCGCGCGGCGCGGGCCCACAGCAGCCAGGTCCATGGTCGCGGCGTGGAGCAGGAAGTTGACCGCCGAGCGCGGCGAGGCATGCCAGTGGCGCACCTGGTCCGAAACGGGCAGCACCGCGTCGATGCCGTTCAGCGGCTCGCGGATGATGTTGGAGAAGAAGCCCGACGCCGCCTTGTTGGGCGTTCCCGGCCGCACGCAGATCGTTGGGAAGCGGATGCTCAGCCCGTCGAAGAAGCCGCGACGGCTGTAGTCCGAGAGAAGCAATTCGCAGATCGCCTTCTGCGTCCCGTAGCTCGTCAGCGGCGTCGTGAAGAACTCGTCGCCGATCTTGTCATGGAAGGGCGCTCCGAACACGGCGACCGAGGAGGTGAAGACGACACGCGGCTTGTACCCATCGCCGGTCAGGCGGATCGCCTCGAACAGATAACGCGTGCCGTCGAGATTGATCTTGTAGCCTTTCTCGAAATCGGCCTCGGCCTCGCCGGAAACCACCGCCGCCAGATGCACGATCAGCTCGGGCCGCGAGGCGATCAGCGTCTCCGCTTCGCCCGGCACCGAGAGATCCGAGACGACCGCCTCGAAGGCAAAGGTCGCGCCCTTCGGCGCCTGCGCCGCGACCACGTCCTGCGCCGTCAACTTGGTGATGGGCTTGGCCCCGAGCGCGCCATCACGGGCGAGGCGTTCGATGAATTTACGGCCGGCCATGCCGGCGCCGCCGAGAACGAGAATATGCATGGGCTTCCTCCCTGTTGTTGTTCTTGTGCGCTCAGAGAGCAAATCCGCCATCGGCGAGATGGATCTGGCCGGTGGTGTAGCTCGCCTCGTCGGAGCCGAGATACACCGCGAGCCAGGCGATCTCCTCGGCTGTGCCGAGCCGGCCCATCGGCTGGCGGTCGATGAAGGCCTGCCGTGCGGCGGCTTCCGTGGTCTTCGAGGCCGCGGCCAGGTCCTTGATGCGCTGGTCGAGCGAGGGCGACTGGATCGTGCCCGGGCAGATCGCGTTGGCGCGGATGCCCTTCTTGATGAAGTCGGCCGCGACGGCCTTGGTCAGGCCGATCACGGCCGCCTTGGTCGTGCCATAGGCGTAGCGGTTGGGGATGCCCCGCACCGAGCCCGCGCCCGAGGCGATGTTCACGATCGAGCCCGCGCCCTTCTCCAGCATGCCGGGCAGGAACGCCTTGATCGTGCGGTGCATCGAGGTGACGTTGAGGTCGAAGGAGAAGTCCCAGGCCTTGTCGTCAGTGTCGAGCACGGTCCCGTGATGCACGAAGCCGGCCGCATTGACGAGGATGTCGATCGTTCCGACCTTCGCCGCGAAGGACTCGACAGCCTTGGCCGACAGCACGTCGAGCTTGCGCTTCTTGGCCTTGGGAATGCCCTCCAGAAGGGCGACGTCCTTGTCGGTCGCCCAGACGGTGGCCCCCTCGGCGACGAACGCCTCCGCGATCGCGCGCCCGATGCCTTGGCCGGCTGCGGTGACGACCGCGACCTTGCCCTTCAAACGTCCTGCCATGATGTATCCTCGCTCATGCGTTTCTTGGTTGGGGTTCAGGCCCGCGCGGCCCTGAAGCTTTCGAGACGCGCCTTCTGGTGCCCGTCCGCATCGAAATTGGCCGGGTCGAGCCAGGCCTCGAAGGCGGCGTTCACGGCCGGCCATTCGCTGTCGAGGATCGAGAACCAGGCGGTGTCGCGGTTCCGGCCCTTGACCACCATGTGCTGGCGGAAGAGGCCCTCATACTGAAAGCCGAAGCGCAGCGCAGCGCGCTTGGAGGGCTCGTTCAGGTTGTTGCACTTCCACTCGAAGCGGCGATAGCCCAGCGAGAAGCCATAGCCGCCGCAGAGATGGATCGCCTCGGTCGCGACCCGCGTCCGCTGCAGCGTCGGCGAATAGGTGATGTAACCGACCTCGAAGACGCCGTGCTCGGGCCGGATTTCCATCAGCCAGAGATGGCCCTTGGGCTGCCCATCGGCCTTGTCGATGATCGCGAAGGGCACGATGCCCGACTTCGACACCATCATCGCCAGCAACTCGCCATAGGCCTCGCGGGTCTGTGGCGGATCGGCTGGCATCCACTGCCAGATATGGTCATGGCCGGCGTTCACCGCCCAGATTCCATCGAGATGACGCGTCGGATCGACGGGCTCGAGCCGGCAATAGCGTCCCTCGAGCACGCGCGCGGGCGGAAAGGGCGGCGCCGTCCAGTTCAGGATGGGATTGGGGCGGGCCGCCGGGGTCGCGTCGTTCATGGCTTCGTCATCTCCTGCCAGCCCGTCAGGTCGGTCGATACCGTCCAGTCCGAACCGAGTTCTTCGGCGATGGCGCGGGCGATCGCCTGCCCCTCGGCTTCCCAGGCGCGCTGCTCCGCGGCGCTGGGAAAACGCGAGCGCGCCTCGTGCTCTTCTTCATAGATGGCGTCGAATTCATCCATCCAGGCCTCGAGCTGGTCGGCGAGATCCTCCGACAGGTCGAGATCCTCGGCGTCGACGGCCTTGCGGCGCCCTTTGGCATCGAGGGTCCAGAGGCCGCTCAGGCCGAGCCAGGCCGGTGCGATGAGGAGCGTCTGGCTCACGAACGCGCCTTCAGGTCTTCGGTGAAGAAGGGCTCGAGCGGCTTCGAAATGCCATTGGACGCAAAACCCGCAAAGCTCCCCTCCTCGGCGATCAGGCGGGTCGATTCGATGAAGCCCGCCCAGGCCGAACGCGCCGAGGCGCCGCCGGTCGAAAGCCGCCGCACACCGAGAGCGGCGAAATCCGCGACCCTCAGGCCGAAATCGGCATAGACGACGACATTGACCGGCTTGCCTGCCGCAGCTTTGACAATCGCGCTGATTTCGTCCGGCGTCCGGACCCATGGGGCGTAGAGGACGTCGGCCCCTGCCGCGACAAATGCTTCGATCCGGCGGGTCACCTCGGGCAGCGGATCTGGATGACCCGTCAGAAAGGCCTCCGCCCGCGCCGTCAGCACGACGCCGGAGCCGGTCTCGTCGATCGCCTTGCGCGCCGCCCTGATCCGCTCGACCGCGAGATCGAACGGGTAGAGCGGGTCATCCGTGCGCCCGGTCGCATCCTCGATCGACAGCCCCGCGACGCCGGTGGCGACGCACAGCTTCACATTCGCCGCGACGCCATCGGGTGTGTCGGCATAGCCGTTCTCGAAATCGGCATTGATCGGCAGGTCCGGCACCGCCTGCACCATCTCGGCGATGTGGGCGAGCATCATGTCGCGCGGCACGTCCTGGTCGGCGCGCGCTTGCGTGAAGGCGAAGCCTGCGCTCGTCGTCGCCAGCGCCTTGAAGCCCTGTCCCCGCAGCCAGCGCGCCGAGCCGACATCCCAGGGATTGGGCATGACGAAGCAGCCGGCGGCGTGCAGCGTGCGGAAGGCGTCGACTTGTGGCGAATAACTCATCTTAAATCGTTTCAAATGAGCCGGCTGCACCGGGCGCGCCATATTGTCGGCCTGACAATGGTTTGTCAGCCCCGAAAGCGCGCAATGCGATGCGGCCGGCAATGCGTAACAGGCATGGTTGGGATGGGGATCAGAAAGCGCCACCGAGCACGATGCTGGCGCCGACGATCAAAGCCACGATCGCTATTCCCCCGGCAAAAAGCACCAACTCCACACCAGCGATCGTGCCCGCTACACCACCAGCGATCGCACCGCGGACAATACGGCTGGAACCACCTCGCCAGTACCCCCATGCCCCGCCGATCACGGCACCGAGAACGCCGAACGCCACAACCAGCCCGATGATCTCCAGCTCACTCGCAGTCAATCCAGCGAACCACGTCATCGCGCTCTCCGGGAGGCCAGAAGCCTCTGATGAGACGATGACGCCTCCCTCATGGCAATGTGCCCACGAGCAATTCAGAGCGGTGGCCGGGAAACTGGATCGCCGTCGCCATAAACATGACGATCCAGTTGGCCCACCGGCCCTCAGTGATTATCGCGCGGAATGCCGAATTTCTTGTGGATCTTCTGGTACTTGACCGCCGGCTTGAGCACCATGCCCTCCGACAGCTCCCCGACGATCTTGCGCTGGATTTCCTGCCAGGGCGTCTGGCTCTTGGGATATTTGTAGCCGCCCGCCGCCTTCAGTGCCGCGCGCCGCTGCTCCAGCTCCTCGGCCGAAATCAGGATGTCGGCCGAGCGCTTGTTCAGGTCGATGCGGACCCTGTCGCCGGTCACGAGCACGGCGAGGTTGCCGCCCGTCGCCGCTTCCGGCGAGGCGTTCAGGATCGAGGGAGAACCCGAGGTGCCCGACTGCCGCCCATCGCCGATGCAGGCGAGTGCGGTCACGCCCTTCTTGATCAGGTAATCCGGCGGCCGCATGTTCACGACCTCGGCGGCGCCCGGATACCCGACCGGGCCGACGCCGCGGATGAACAGGATCGAATGCTCGTCGATGGCGAGCGCGGGATCGTCGATGCGGTGGTGATAATCCTCCGGCCCGTCGAAGACGATCGCCTTGCCCTCGAAGGCGTTGGGGTCCTTCGGGTTCTCGAGATAGCGCTTGCGGAATTCCGGCGTGATCACGCTCGTCTTCATGATCGCCGAATCGAACAGGTTGCCGCGCAGGTTGAGGAAGCCCGACTGCGCCTTCATCGGCGCGTCATAGGCCTTGATGACGTTGCGGTCCTCGGCGAAGAAGCCTTCGCAGTTCTCGGCAAGCGTCCGGCCATTGGCGGTGATCGCCGGCTTGATCTTGCCCTTGGCGACGAGCTCCGCGACCACGGCGGGCACGCCGCCCGCGCGATAGTAATCCTCGCCGAGATACTCACCGGCCGGCTGCAGATTGACCAGCAGCGGGATGTCGTAGCCGACATTCGTCCAGTCCTCGTTGTCGAGGGGAACGCCGATATGCTTGGCGATGGCGTTGACCGAGATCGGCGCATTGGTCGAGCCGCCGATCGCCGAGTTGACCACGATCGCGTTCTCGAAGGCTTCACGCGTCATGATCTTGGACGGGATCAGGTTCTCCCAGACCATATCGACGATGCGAAGCCCGGTCAGATAGGCCATCTCGTAGCGGTCGCGATAGGGGGCGGGGATCGCGGCCGCGCCCGGCAGGGTCATGCCCAGCGCCTCGGCGATGGAGTTCATCGTCGTCGCCGTGCCCATGGTGTTGCAATGGCCGGCCGACGGAGCCGAGGACGCCACGAGATCGACGAAGCCTTTGTAGTCGATCTCGCCGGCGGCCATCATCTGGCGCGCCTTCCAGACGATCGTGCCCGAACCGGTGCGTTCGCCGCGGAAATTGCCGTTCAGCATCGGCCCGCCCGGCAGCGCGATCGCCGGGATGTCCACCGTCGCCGCCGCCATGAGCTGGGCCGGCGTGGTCTTGTCGCAACCCGTCGTCAGCACGACGCCGTCGAGCGGGTAGCCGTAGAGGATCTCGACGAGCGAGAGATATTGCAGGTTGCGGTCGAGGCTCGCCGTCGGGCGCTTGCAGGTTTCCTGGATCGGATGGATCGGAAACTCGAAGGGCACGCCGCCGCGCTCGCGGATGCCGTCGCGGACCCGGTGCGCCAGCTCGATATGGTGGCGGTTGCACGGCGCGATGTCCGAGCCGGTCTGGGCGATGCCGATGATCGGCCGGCCGGACTGCAGCTCGTCACGCGACAGGCCGAAATTCATCGTGCGCTCGATATAGAGCGCGGTCATGTCGGCATTGGCTGGATTGTCGAACCAGGCCTTCGAGCGCAACTGCTCGGGCTTGATACGCCGCGCCGCCTTCTTCTTCGTGGTCGCCACCGGCCGGTCCTGGCGCGGCACGTTGCTTTCGGGGGTTTTGGCCATCCTCGTCTTCCTCTCGCGCGACGCGGCACTGACGGCCGCTTGCCGATCTCATTCAACCAATGTGAGACGGGCTCATCATGCCCATCGCCCCGCCCCGGGCAAGAGCCGGCTCGCGGGATAGTCATACTATTTACGCAGCCTGCATACAGCATGCAATCATGTCGCGTTCATCGGCGGCGCTTGCCAGGCAAGGCGATTTGAAGCCAAGACAAGGACAAGGCCCCAGCGAGAGCGGGCCGTGTCGCGATCCAGCCCGAGGAACCCCGCCATGACCCTCCATGTCGTCCCGTCCTTCGCCCGCATCGGCGAGGAAAACGCCTTCGCCGTGCTGGCGCGCGCCACGGAATTGCAGCGTCAGGGCAAGGACATCATCAATCTCGGCATCGGCCAGCCCGACTTCCCAACGCCCGATCACATCGTCGAAGCCGCGGTGAAGGCCCTGCGCGACGGCCATCATGGCTATACGCCTGCCAACGGCATCCTCCCGCTGCGCGAGGCGGTCGCGGCCGATCTCCATAAGCGTTTCAACGTCGAGGTTTCGCCCGACAGCGTGATGATCGTGCCCGGCGGCAAGGTCACCATGTTCATGGCGATCCTGATGTTCGGCGAGCCCGGCGCCGAGATCCTCTATCCCGACCCCGGCTTCCCGATCTACCGCTCGATGATCAAATACACCGGCGCGACGCCGATCCCGGTGCCGATCCGCGAAGAGAACGGCTTCGCCTTCTCGGCGGAAGAGACGCTGGCGCTGATCAGCCCGAAGACAAGGCTCCTGATCATCAACTCGCCCGCCAACCCGACCGGCGGCGTCACGCCCAAGGCCGAGGTCGACAAGCTCGTCGCCGGCCTCGCCAACTTCCCCGACGTCGCGATCATGTCCGACGAGATCTACGACCAGATGCTCTATGACGGCGAGCAGCATGTCTGCTTGCTCTCCTATCCCGAGATCCGCGACCGGCTGATCCTGCTCAATGGCTGGTCGAAGACCTATGCCATGACCGGCTGGCGCATGGGCTGGTCGGTCTGGCCCAAGCCGCTCTACGACAACGCCCGCAAGCTCGCGGTGAACTCACATTCCTGCGTCAACGCGCCCGCGCAATGGGCCGGCCTCGCCGCGCTGACCGGGCCGCAGGATGCGGTCGGCATGATGCTCGCGGAGTTCGACACGCGCCGCAAGGCGGTGGTGAAGGGGCTGAACGCCCTGCCGGGCATCTCCTGCATCGTGCCGAAGGGCGCCTTCTACGCCTTCCCGAACGTCTCGCAGACCGGCTGGAAGGCCAAGAAGCTGGCGTCCGCCCTGCTCGAGGACGCCGGCGTCGCGACCATCGGCGGGCCCGATTTTGGCGTCCATGGCGAAGGCTATATCCGCCTGTCCTATGCCAATTCGCTGGAGAACATCGAGCGCGCGCTGGAGCGGATGGGCACCTTCCTGGCGAGCGCGAAGGCCGCATGACCTTCACCAGCGCGAGCTATCTCTATCTGGCGGCAGCGATCGTCAGCGAGGTCATCGGCACGTCGGCGCTGAAGGCGTCGAACGAGTTCACGCGGCCCGTGCCGACCATCATCATGCTGGCGGCGTTTCTCAGCGCCTTCTATTTCCTGACCCTGACGCTGCGGACTATCCCCGTCGGCGTCGCCTACGCCATCTGGTCGGGCGTCGGCATCGTCATGATCAGCATCATCGCGCGCGTCCTGTTCGGCCAGAAGCTCGATGCGCCCGCCATCCTGGGCATGGCGCTGATCGTCGCCGGCGTGCTGGTGATCAACCTGTTCTCGAAATCGACAGCGCACTGATACGCGTTCGGACCCTCGCGTCATCCTGGACAAGCCGCGAAGCGGCGCCGGCCGGGATCCATCATGGGGCGATGTCGAGCTTGATGATGGATCCCGGGACGACCGTCGGTCGCCCAGGATGACGGCGCGTTTCCACGCATCACGATGCAGGGATCAACTGCCTCAGTTCCGCTTCGCGGTGCTCGCCGTCACGCCGGGATCGACCTTGAAGCTGGAGGCTTCGAGCACGGCCGTCCCGATCATCGTCTTCACCGAGACCCGCACGGGCACCAGCAGGTTAGTGCCCGCCACCGGCGCGAGCCAGGTGCTGATGTCCTTGTTCTCGATCATGAACTTGGTGCTCGGCCGCAAGGCGCGATGGCCTGCGATCGGCACATAGCGCACCTGGCAGACCGCGACGGGCCCGCTATAGCCCTCGAGCTGAACCTCGCGCGTGCCGGCATGGCTCAGCTTGATGTCGTAGCGCGCCGCCCCGTCGAAGATCTGGAGGGTGCGGTTGCAGGCGTTCGCCAGGCCCTTGCCGTTCACCGGCATCAGGAAGGCGCTGAGCGGATCGACGATGTTGCGCTTGTGGCCATCATTGAGCGGCACGCGGTCGGGCTTGGCATCGATCGGCGGCTCGATCTCGACCGCGGCGACGCTGTTGGCGTCGAGCGCCATCCGCACGGTGCGGCTTTCGCTCGAACTCGCCGAACTGACCGCGAAGCTCGCCGGCGACAGCTTGCCGCCATTGAGGCTGCCGCTGGCGGCGCCCGAACCGCGCCCCCCGGTGAACCCGCCGACAAGGCCCGTCAGCTTGGCCGCGACGTCGAGCTTGTAGCTGGCGCCGTCGATACCGCCGCTGAGGCTGGCGGTGCCCAGGTTCAGTCCGAACAGGGAGACGTCGTAGCGGGCGTCGAGCGAGGCCGCCACCGCCGGCGTCAGCGCCATGCAGGCGAGGCCGAGCCCGAGAAACCCGGCCAGGGACGATGCGATGGCGGGATTCATCCACGTTCTCCGGGCTGGGGCGTCCATCAGGACTTGCACTGCGAATCGGTCCGAATCGTGGCCTCTTTCGGCCGCCTTGGCGAGCGGCAATGCGACCCACAGGGCGCCGCGGTGATCACGGGCGCGATATCGACGACATCCGCATGACTTTTCCTTGACGCGCCCGCCGGGCTTGGCTATGCAACCGCGACTTCAATTTGACTTCCGGTGCTCATGTCCGGCACGTCGCGTGTCGGCATTTTTGTTTTGAGCCAGCCGGTTGGATTTAGGGAACGATACCATGGCGCGCCGTTGCGAACTGACCGGGAAAGCCACCCAGACCGGCCACCTCGTCAGCCACTCGAACCACAAGACGAAGACCGTGTTCCGTCCGAACCTGGTCAACGTCACCCTTCAGTCCGACGCGCTCGGCCGTTCCATCCGTCTGCGGATCTCGGCCAACGCGCTGCGCACGGTCGATCATCGTGGCGGCCTCGACGCCTTCCTCGTCAAGGCCCCGGCTGCAGACCTGTCGACCGGCGCCCTGACGCTGAAGCGCGACATCGAGAAGAAGCTCGCCACCGCCTGAGCGGGGACGCCTTCGCCTGACTGAACGAAGCGGCCGCGAGGCCGCTTTTTTCGTTTGAGCCGATAGCTCGACGTCATTGCGAGCATAGCGAAGCAATCCAGAAGGACGCGCTCTACGACGCCTGGATTGCTTCGCTACGCTCGCAATGACGATTTTGTCAGGCGAGTTCGAATTCCAGCATCACAGTCCGCTGCAGGAACGAGAAATTGTCGTCTGCGATCAGGGTCAGCACGGTCTTGCCGCCGTCCTGATGCACCGCCAGCCCCTCCATATTGTCGATCTCCTGGCCGAGATCGGCCTGGATCAGAACCGGCCCGTCGAGCAGGGCGCCAGCCTTCAGGCTCGCACCCGGCACGCGACGGATCCGCATGCCGACGCCGCGCAGCGTCCGGTACCAGCGCTCCAGCAGCAGCAGGTCGCCATTGGGCAGGAAGGCGAGATCGGTGATGTCGAAGCCGTCATGCCGGGTCACCTGGAACAGGCCCGGCTGCCGGCCGAGGATGACGCCGAGCGTCGGTGCGTCCTCGGCTCCGGATCGCTCTGAGATCGCGACGATCGACCCCGCCAGCGGCTGCCCGGCGGGCACGACGCCTATCGCCTCCAGCCCGCGATTGTCGGGCAGGCGCTTGACCTCACGCGGCACCGGCACGATCCGCGCGCGCGCTCCCACCCCCTCGCCGGCCCAGTCGAAGCGCAGCACGTCATGCGTCCGCTCGACGCCGATGAAGGCAACCCCGTCGGCGATGCACAGGCTCTCGGTGTCGTAATAGCGCGAGCGGTGCAGCGGCTTGCCGGACGCGCCGAGGATCGGCGCAAGCTCCGCACCCTCCAGCCCGGTCAGCCGGCCGTTGCGCAAGGCAACCTTCGCCGTCAGCCAGAAGCCGTTATCGGTGACCGCGACGAGGTCGCGGCCATCGCCGCTGCGCCACAGACCGGAATATCCGCCGAACCGCGGATGGCTTCCGCTGAGCACGAGCCCGCTGCGGAAAACCAGTTCACCGAAGCGCGTCTTGTCGGGGTTGCGCGGCTCGAAGGCCGCGATCGGCCGCGCGGAGACGGCGACGGAGATGCGGGTCGACTCAGGCGCCTCGGCGAGCGCCGGTGGCGCGAGCACAACCGCACCGAGCCCAGCCAATGCGGAGCGGCGGGTCAGACGCATCAGAACGACGCGCCGACGATGACGCCGGCGATGCTCACTGCAGCCGCCGCGACCCGCGCGACGGCTTGGCGTTCAGCCCCGCATCATCCTCGAACAGTTCCGCGAGCTTTTCGGTCATCACGCCGCCGAGTTCCTCCGCATCGACGATGGTGACGGCTCGGCGATAGTAGCGGGTGACGTCATGGCCGATGCCGATGGCGATCAGCTCGACCGGCGAGCGTGTCTCGATCTCGGCGATGATATGGCGCAGATGCCGCTCGAGATAATTACCGGCATTGACCGAGAGCGTCGAATCGTCGACCGGCGCGCCGTCCGAGATCACCATCAGGATCTTGCGCTGCTCCGGCCGGGCCAGGATGCGCTTATGCGCCCAGTCCAGCGCCTCGCCGTCGATGTTCTCCTTCAGCAGCCCCTCGCGCATCATCAGGCCGAGATTCTTGCGCGCCCGCCGCCAGGGCGCGTCCGCCGCCTTGTAGATGATATGCCTGAGATCGTTGAGGCGGCCGGGATTGGCCGACTTGCCCGATTGCAGCCAGCTCTCGCGCGACAGCCCGCCCTTCCAGGCCCGCGTGGTGAAGCCGAGCAGCTCGACCTTGACGCCGCAGCGCTCCAGCGTCCGGGCCAGGATGTCGGCGCAGGTGGCGGCGACCGTGATCGGCCGGCCCCGCATCGAGCCTGAATTGTCGATCAGCAGCGTCACCACCGTGTCGCGGAAATTGACGTCCGATTCCTGCCGGAAGGAGAGCGGCTGGTAGGGGTCGATGATGATCCGCGGCAGCCGCGCCGGGTCGAGCGCGCCCTCCTCCAGGTCGAACTGCCAGGAGCGGTTCTGCTGCGCCATCAGGCGCCGCTGCAGCCGGTTGGCGAGCCGCGCCACCACGCCCTGGAGATGAGCGAGCTGTTTATCGAGATAGGCGCGAAGCCGCGTCAGCTCCTCGGCATCGCAGAGGTCCTCGGCCGTGACGACCTCGTCGAACTTGACCGTGTAGGGCTTGTAGTCGGTCTGCGGCCGGCCGTCGTTCTTGGACTCGCGCGGGCGCGGCGCCTCGCCGGCCTCGTCGGCTTCGGAGTTCTCGTCCTCGTCGTCCCAGTCGCCGGAGGGCGCGTCGGAGGCTTCGCTGGCGCCCTCCTGCAACTCCTCCGTCGCGTCGTCGGAGACCTCGACCTCGGAGCGCTCGCCGGCGCTTTCCTGTTCGGCCTCGCCGTCCTGCTGCTGCTGCTCGTCGGAGGACTGGTCCTTGTTGTCCTCGTCCTCCTCCGATTCCTCGCCCTGCGCGGTCTGTTCGGCCATGTCGAGCGAGGCCAGCATGTCGCGCACCGTGCGGGCGAAGGCGCGCTGGTCCTCGACCGCCTTGCCCAGCCGGTCGAGATCGGCCCCGGCCTTGGCCTCGATCTGCTCACGCCAGAGGTCGACCAGCTTTTCCGCCGCCTTGGGCGGCTTCAGACCGGTCAGCCGCTCGCGCACCATCAAAGCGAGCGCATCCTCCAGCGGCGCGTCGGCGCGGTCGGTGATCTCCTCATAGCGCCCGCCGCGATGGTAGCGGTCCTCCAGCATGGCGGTGATGTTGCCGGCCATGCCGGCCATGCGCCGCGAGCCGACGCATTCGACGCGCGCCTGCTCGACCGCGTCGAACACCGCGCGCGCGGCGTCGCCTTCCGGCGCGGCGCGGCGATGCACGCTGGCGTCGTGGCAGGCCAGACGCAGCGCCATCGAATCGGAATGGCCACGCAGCACCGCGACGTCCTGCGCCGTCAGCTTGCGCGGCGGCTCGGGCAGCCGGGCGCGGTCGCCGACGAGCGAGGGTTTGTCCGCCGCGAAGACGATCTCCATCTCCGGCTTGCGGGCGATCGCCTTCATCGTCTGGGAAATCGCGCGCTTCAGCGGCTCGGCTGGCGCTTCCTTGGACTGGCCGGGCTTGCGGTTGGAGATGCTCATAGCGCCTTCGCGAAATGGTGGATGCGATGGCCGGCCACGGGGTAGCCCTCCATCACGCCATACTGCCGATAGCCCAGCTTCGGATAGAAATCAGGCGCCTGGAGGCTCATCGTACTCAGATAGACGCCCCGCGCGCCATGCGCGCGCGCGGCATCCTCGGCCATGGCGACCAGGGCCTCGCCATGGCCCTTCCCGCGATGCGCCTCGTCGATCCAGAGCAGATCGACATGGAGCCATTCCCACTTCAGCTCGCCGATCAGCCCGCCGACGATGACGCCGTCATCGTCGCGCAGGCTGAGCGCGAGCGGCACGCTGTTGCGCTCGCCCGCCCTCGCGGCATTGTAGGCGCTCAAGCCCGCGACCACGGCTTCCCTCGTCGCCGCGACATCGGTTTCGCGCTGGAGGGTCGCCATGGCGGGAACGACCGTCAGCTCAGGACCACGTTCGCCGCGCTCTCCGGCAATTCCTTGCCGAACGAGCGCTGATAGAACTCGGCCACCAGCGTGCGCTCCATCTCGTCGCACTTGTTCAGGAAGGTGACGCGGAAGGAGAAGCCGATATCGCCGAAGATCGCGGCGTTCTCGGCCCAGGTGATGACCGTGCGCGGGCTCATCACGGTCGAGAGATCGCCGTTCATGAAGGCGTTGCGGGTCAGGTCGGCGACGCGGACCATCTTGTCGATGACGCCGCGGCCTTCCGGCGTGCCCTGGAAGTGCTTCGACTTCGCCAGCACGATCTCGACCTCGTTGTCGTGCGGCAGGTAGTTCAGCGTGGTCACGATCGACCAGCGGTCCATCTGGCCCTGGTTGATCTGCTGCGTGCCGTGATAGAGGCCCGACGTGTCGCCGAGGCCCACCGTGTTGGCGGTGGCGAAGAGCCGGAAGGCGGGGTGCGGACGGATGACGCGCTTCTGGTCGAGCAGCGTCAGCTTGCCCGACTGCTCGAGCACGCGCTGGATCACGAACATCACGTCGGGGCGGCCGGCGTCGTACTCGTCGAACACCAGCGCGATGTTGTTCTGCAGCGCCCAGGGCAGGATGCCGTCCTGGAACTCGGTGATCTGCTTGCCTTCCTTCAGCACGATCGCGTCCTTGCCGACGAGGTCGAGCCGCGAGACGTGGCTGTCGAGATTGACGCGCACGCAGGGCCAGTTGAGCCGCGCCGCGACCTGCTCGATATGGGTCGACTTGCCGGTGCCGTGATAGCCCGAGATCATCACGCGCCGGTTATGGGCGAAGCCCGCCAGGATCGCGATCGTGGTGTCGTGGTCGAAACGGTAATCCGGGTCGAGATCGGGCACATGCGCCTCGGTCGTCGAATAGGCCGGCACCTCGAGATCCGAATCGATCCCGAAGGTCTGTCGCACCGACAGCTTGATGTCGGGCAGGCCGGCGGCAGTCGTCGTTGTCATCATCAAGTCTCCGGGCGTGGGAGCGTGGCCGGTAGATGACCGGTTGTTCCGACGCCGACCGAGGAGGGAGGCAATGCCAACCTAATTAGAGGCAAAGCCCGGCAGCGGCAATTCGCAAAGCGCCGGGTCGGGCTTTCGCAAGAGACATGCCGGGACGATCCGGAAAGCGCCGAATGGGATGCGCAGGTCCTCAGCCGCGCGCCGCCAGAAGCCGTCGGACGAGCGACGCGACCGCACCCGCGCCATTGCGGTCGATCGCGACGGCAGAGGGGCGCGCCAATTCGAGGGCGGCGGCGACTGCGGACGCAAAGGACGCGGGAGACGCGGCTTCCGGGCCCGAAAGCCGCAGGCAGCGCGCCAATCCGGCCCGCTCCATCGCCTCCGCCCGCACGCCCTGCTCGGTTTCGGCGCCCGCGTCGAACGGCACGACGATGGCGCGACAACCGGCCTCGACCAGATCGAGAACCGTGTTGTAGCCCGCCTGGCTGATCGACAGCGCACAGGAGGCCAGCAATGCCGGGAAGTCGGGCCTCGCCCTTTCGACGGTGACGTTTGGCGAGGCCGATTGCCGCAGTGCGGCGAAATCGCTCTCGGCGAGACCGCGACCGGCGAGAATCCGCCATGGCCACGAGGCGTTGAGGCGCGCCGCATCGAGACACAAACGGTACAGCGGCAGCGCCGCGCCCGACCCGCCGCCAGAGACGAGAATCTCGGCCGAGCCGTCATTGCGAGCGGAGCGAAGCAATCCAGGGGGACGTAGAGCGCGACCTTCTGGATTGCTTCGCTCCGCTCGCAATGACGGAGCCGCCAGATACCCCGTGTAATGCAGCCGCTCCGCCAGAGCGGGCGAGACCGGCCAGGACGCCTCAAGCGGCAGGAAGGCGCGATCGCCATGCACAAGAACGCCGTCGAACAGCCCGGCCAGCCGCCCCTCGGCTTCCGCGATCCGGTCCGGCCGCGGCGTCACCAGCACGTCGCGCACCGAAGACAGCACCAGGGCGCGCGGATTGGCGGCCTTCGCCGCCGCGATCAGCCCAAGGAACTCTTCGGCCAGTTGACGCCGACCGAAGGGGAAATGCTCGGTGATCACAACATCGGGCCGAAGTCCCGTCGCAAGCCCCGCTAGCACGGCCTGCCGCTCCTCCCGTCGCGAGCCTGCGATCGGCAAGCCGTCCTCGTCGAGCAGGGTGCGGAAATCGACGCCCTCGACCTTCACCGGCGGCAATTGCACGAAGGAGAAGGGTTCCCCCGCCATCGCCCGCAAAGGCATGCCGCCGCTGGCGAGCGTCACGGCATAGCCGTCCTCGGCAAGCGCCCGGGCGAGATGGGCCGCCCGCACCAGATGCCCGCTGCCGAGCAGATGCGTCACGGCGATCAGGACGGTGCCGCGGGCGCCGGCCGCTCTCATGGCGCAAGCCCGGCCGAGGCCCGCAGCCGCGCGGCGATCGCGTCGAGGCCGGCGGCCGCGGAGAACGCCCCCGTCAGCCGCTGATGCGCGCCCTGCCCCAGCGCTATGCGGCGCTCCGGCGCGGCGGCGAGTGCGGCCAGCGCGCGGACCAGCGCGGCGATGTCGCCCGGCGCAACCAGCACACCCTCGATGCCCTCGCGCACGAATTCAGGGATCCCGGCGAAATCGGTGGCGACGATCGGCAGCGCCTGGCTTGCCGCCTCCATCACCACATTGGGCAGGCCGTCGCGATCACCGTCGCCGGCCCGTTTGGAGGGCAGCACGAACAGATCGGCCTCGCGCAGCGCCGCGATCACATCGCCCTGCGCCTTCGGGCCCGCCCAGGTGACGCGGTCGCCGAGCCCCAGATCCATGGCCTGCGCCTGCAGCGCCTTCAGCTTCTCGCCGCCGCCGATATGCGTCAGCCGCCAGTGCAGCCCGGCCGGCAGTTGCGCCAGCGCCTCAAGCAGATCGTCGAAGCCCTTCTTCTCCACCGCGCGGCCAATCGTGACGAAGCGCACCGGATCGGCGGGATCGCGGCCGTCGCGCGCCGGACGCGCGGGCGGCTGCGGAAAGCGCGCCAGATCGAGCCCGTGATAGACCAGCGCGACCTTGTCAGGCCGGTCGGCGAGGCGGACGAGTTCCCGATGACCATCCTGCGTGCAGGTGACACCCCAGGCGGCCGCCGCGATCTTTTCGCGCTTCTCCCAGTCCGGCGTCGTCCAGATGTCCTTGGCATGGGCCGAGAACGACCAGGTGATCCCGCGCAGCACCGCCGCATAGGTGATCACCGAGGCCGGCGTGTGCAGGTAATGCACGTGCAGATGCGTGATCTCCGCCGGCAGCTCGCGCGCCATGACGCAGGCCTGGCCGAAGCGGCGCAGCCGGTTGCGCGTGCGGTCGCGCCAGAGGTCGCGCAGGAAGGCCGGCAGCAGCCACAGGAAACCCGGCCGCGCCAGCGCCGACGCCACGCCGCGCAGGACGCGACCCGGCTCCTCATGCAGATATTCCGGCAGATAGCTCACCGGCGCGGTGATCTGGTTGTGCATCAGGTGGCGGGCCACATCGGTCGGCCGGCGCAGCGACCAGATCTCGAAGGGCAGGCCGCGCTGCTGCAGGCCGAGCAGTTCCTGCGCGATGAAGGTCTCCGACAGGCGCGGATAGCCCTTCATCGCAATGGCGATGCGAGGCGTTGTCATCGCCGGCCGATCAGCATGAAGCGGGTGTAGTTCTTCGTCGGCAGCGCACCGGCAAACAGCGTCTCCGACAGGTCCGCCTGCGCCTGAAAGGCTTCGAGCGAGGCCACGCAGCTACGATGGTCGGGCTCGCGCACATAATCGTTGGACTGCAGCAGCAGCGGCAATCCCCGCGGCAGGGTCGACAACCAGGCGGGCACATCCGCCAGATGCTCGCAGCTCGTGTTGATCACGAGACCCGGAGCCGGCTGCTGCGCGGCAAAGTCGAGCGTGGTCATGTCGGCAGTCAGCGCGCGGAAGCGGCCCGTCGCGACATGGCGGCGGTTGAGCCGCTCCGCGACATCAGCGCAAGCCGGGTCGAGATCAACGCTGACGACGGACGGAATCGACAGCCGCTCATCCGCCAGCAGCAGCGCGCCCAGCACGCCGTACCATGCGCCGAGCACCCAGACCGGGCCGTCGGGCCGCGGCAGGACCTGCGCCAGCGCGTCGACCAGCCAGCGCTTCGAGCCGATCTGCTTGTGGTTGAAGGCGATCCAGAGCTCGTCCGGCATCCCGTCGGCGACGAGACGCGCGAGATCGGCCACCACGCTGTTGCCGGTGAGGGCTGCGACGCCGCGCAGAATGTCATAGAAGGCGTCGGGAGGCGTGTCTTGGGTCATGCCGGGCCGTCGAGCGGGTGGGGAAGGCTAAGTGAAAGTGGCGGGACCATATGCAAGCGCCCCGGTCAAGGCCAGCGATGCGCCCGCGGGCACTCTGCTGCCTCACCTGGCGAGCCCCGCCGCCGCGCTGCGTCAGGTTCTCGCCGCCCATGCCGTGCGGTCCTGCCCACATATCGTCGAGATCGGCGGCGCCGGCCTGCCGATCACCGGATTCCTGACCCATCGCCCCGCCAGCGTGACCGTGATCGACCCCAAGATCCCGGATTTCGCGGCGGAGACGTTGAACGGCGCGCCCTGCCGCCTGCACCATCACGCCGCCAAGCTGCAGGAGATCGAGATCGCGCCGGCCGGCCCCTACGCGCTGGTGCTGCTCGGCCTGTCGCTCAAACCCTTCGGCCGCCGCGGCGCGACCCCGCCCGAGCTACTCGCGCTCGCAGCCGCAGCCGAGATCCTGGTGATCGACTACGCGCTTGACCTCGAACGGGCCCAAGGCCAGATCGGCGCGCTGGAGGCCACCCGAACCGCACCGCCGATCATCGACCTGGCTTTGACGATCAACGACACAGCCCTGCGTGCGACAGGCTTCGATCGCCGGCGCTTCCTCGTGTTCGGACCCGCCTGAGCGCTACGAGCCGTCCGGATCGGTCGCTGCCGGTTTCGAGCGTGCGCGCCCGCGCGACGGGCGCCGGGCCTTCGCGGGAGCGGCCGGGGCCGGCGACGCATCAGGCGCGGGCGCGTCGAGCACGTCGGCGTCGGCAACCCCGTTCCCGGACGGCTCGGCCTGCGACGACGCCTCGCGTAGCGAGGACTCGGGCGCCAGCGCGAGCAGCGCGCCCTCTTCGGAACCCTCGACGTCACCGGACATGCCGACGCCGGTCGCTGCGGTGGCGTCGTCCACCGGCGCATCGTCCTGCTCTTTCGCGGCGAGCTCGGGCGCGCTGGCGAAGCCGAGCGCGTTCAGCGGCTTTTCCCGGCCGCGGATCGTGATCTTGAGCGCCGTAGTGCCCCGATAGCTGCGTCCGCCGATGCGGATCGTGTCTTCGGAGACCAGGATGTCGGCCAGCACGCGCCGCGTCGCCTGTTCGAGCTGGGCGGCAACCGCCACGGTCTCGCCGACGGTGATCTCGCGCCGGCCGAGGCTGTCGTTCTCGACCGCACCGGTGATGGCCTGTCCGCTGTGGATGCCGATGCCGATCCGCAGGGGCAAGGGCAGCGCCGCGCCGAATTCGCGGTTGAGCGCCTCGACCGCGCGCACGATGTCGCCGGCCGACGCCACCGCCGTCTGCGCACCCCTGGCTGTCGATCCGTCGATCCCGAACACGGCCATGAAACCGTCGCCATAGAAGGAGTCGATCCGCCCGCCATGGGCCGCGATGGCCTGGGCCATCTCGTCGAAGAAGCGGTTGAGCAGACCGATCAGTTCCTGCGGCAGCTGCCGCTCCGACAGGGCGGAGAAGGCGCGCAGATCGGCGACCAGCACCGTCAGGCCGCGCTTGCCGACGCTCTTGTCGGGCTCGAGTTCGCCCGGCGTCGTCGCCTTGAGACGCGAGGCCAGCAGAATCTGGACCTGGAGATCGTCGCGCGGCCGGATCTGGCAGGACAGCCGGACCCGCTCGGGCGCCGAGATTCGGCGCAGCAGCCTGGCCTCGTTGGGCCCCGGCGGCGGCAGCTTCTCGCCCCCGTCCAGCACCAGCACGCGGCAGGTGGCGCAGCGCGCCCGCCCGCCGCACAAGGCCGCATGGGGAATGCCGAAGCGCCGGAACATCTCCAGCACGGTCAGGCCGGGCGCGAGCTTGCGCACGCCATGCCCGACGAAGCGGACCGTGATCTGCCGGGTCGTGCGGACCCGGATCTCGCGAATGCCGACGAACCCGATGAAGCAGCCGACGAGTCCGTAGAACACGGTCTTCGCCCAGGTCACGTTCTGGTTGAACATGACGATCTGCGCGTCGGTGCTGATCTCCGGCGCCATCGCCATCAGGCCGGCCTCCCGCCCGCCGACGGCGAAGCCGATCAACGCCAGGATTGGGATCAGGATCGCCGCCAGCAAGAAGGGGTCGCGCCAGCGCAGATAGGCGTCGCGGGAGCGCATCGTGAAATGCAGGCCGATGATGCCGTGAACCCAGACCAGCAGCAGCAGCAGCGACTGGCTCGCGGCTAGCCCCGGCCAGAGGCGGCGCAAAACCGCCCGGTAGCTCTCGTCGAGATCGAAGAAGGTGCCCATCACCCGCGTCCCGACGATGTGGTCGATCAGGAACAGCGGAATAGCCAGCCCCAGCGCGATCTGGATCATCTCACGGGCCGGCATCTTGAAAGTGCGGCGCTGCGCGACGCGCACGAGCGCGAAGAAGGGATGCACGATCAGCGATCCGTAGAGCGCCACCATCCCGATCCAGGAATGCCAGAGCCAGTAGCGCCACGCCTGCGCGATCTCCATCGCCTCGACGCCGGCGATGCCCACAGCATGGTTCAAAAAATGCGTGGTCGCGAAAAAGAGCAGCACCATGCCCGAGACGAAGCGGATGTCCCGGCTCCACGACGAGACCTGCCCCATGCTGGCGCCCATGCCCGTCGCCCGCGCACCCGCCGGTTGTTGCAGGCTCATGGCTGTTTTCGCATCGTCAATGCACCCTGGTCCCGTGCAGCGTGCGATCCGCCAGCCGGTAGAGCCGCGCCGCCAGATCGCGCGACAGCGCCAGGCTGAAATCGGGAATCGTCTCGAGCAGCTCGAAGAACAGGTCCTTCGGCAGGCGCAGCGCCACGACCGCGGTCTTGGCGCTGACCGCCCCGACATAGCCCCGCCCGCACAGCAGCGGCACGTCGCCGATCAGGTTTCCGGAGTTGAGCTGCAGCCGCGGCCCCTGACCGTCGGGGCTGTCATGAGAGATCTCGACCTCGCCCTGCAGCACGACGAAGACCCCCTCGGGCGTCTCGCCCTCCGCGATGATCTGCGTGCCGGCCTCGAAATGCAGCTTCTCGCCCATCAGCGCGACGAGCTTGAGCCGCGGCGACGGCAGGGATTTGAACAGCGGCAGCTGGCCCAGGCAGGCGATGTCCGTTTCGAGTGTCATGGTCGCACCTCCATCTGCTCGACGCCGTTGCGCGGCAGCGAGGGTGCGCTGGCGGCGTCGCCGGTCTCCTCGCCGCGCTCGCTTTCGACCGTCCCGGACGGGCCGTGGAAGACGATCCGCAGCGGAATGCCATCGACGAGACTAGCATCCCCGACGAGAAGAAACAGGGTCATGCCGGCGCAATGTTCGCGCAGCCGGGCCAGCACCTTATCGGGCTCGGCCGACGTCGCCAGAAAGGCGCCGACATCCAGAACGGCGATCTGGGGCGCCTTGATCAGCGCCTGGGCCAGCGGCACCGCGAGCTTGAGCCGCGTCGGCAGGAAGCGTCCGCGGATGCCGCAATCGGTGTTCAGGCCGATGCGGTAGAGGTCGCCGTCGAGCCCCGCCCGCGCCAGCGCCTTGCGCACGATCATCGCGACTTTCTTCCTGGCGTCGGCGATGCCGTAGCCGACGCGCCCGAACATCAGGTTGTCGCGCAGGCTGGCCCCGAGCATGACCTTATCGGGATCGTAGAAATCGACATCCGTCGCGGCGTCGGCGGGCAGATGCGCCTTGAAGCTCTCTCGGGCCCGCAGGATGCGGTGCTGCAGGCGCTCGTCGAGCAGGCTGAGCCGATGCTTGGGCTCGATATAGCCCAGCGCCAGCGCCACCAGGTCCCGCTCCGCCACAAGGTCGAGCGGGGTGCGCATGTCGTGCTTGGTCAGCAGCGCGGCCAGCTCGCCGAGCCTGTCGAAATCCAGCCCCGACCCGAAGGAGTAACGCTCGAACAGCGCATGCCCCTGCGGCAGGCCCGCGAAGATTTCGGCGACCGTCGCCGCGATGCGCGAGCCGACCTCGACCAGCGGCTCGACCAGCGATTCCGCCCTGAGGATCGCATGAGCGTAGGGCTCGAACATCAGCGTCTCATTGGCGAAGCGCGGCCCCATCCGGGCGCCGAAGATCAGATTCTCCGCGATCGAGGCATTGGCATTGTAGCGCTCGGGGTCGAAGGGGGTGATCAGGCCCGTCAGCTTGCTGCGGGCAAGCTCCTCGGCCACAGCCCGGCGTGCATCGACGATCTGCGCCTTCGCCTCCGGGCGCAGCCCCTCGGTCACCTGGCCGTCGAGACCCAGTTCATAAACGTCTTCCGCACAGCCAAGCACGTCGAGGACGACCCTGACGCGGGCGGCGAGCTCCGCCTCGTCGGCGACGCCCGCGCCCTCGTAATCGGTCCAGTCCGCCTCGAAGGGCAAGGGCGTGTTGCCGGAGCGGATCGACTCGACGAAACGACGATGCTCGGCGGCCGAGACCTTGCCGGTGGGTGTGATGCTGGGCCGATGCCGCTTCAGCGGCAGCAGCATGTTGTCGCGGATCGTGCCCGCGATGATCTCGGTTTCATGGCTGGCGTAACCGACCAGATGGCTGGCCCGCTCGACCGACATGCGCGACAGGGGCGCGCCGTCGATGAGGACACGGCCCGTATAGCTCATCGCCTGCCGCCCCAGGATGCGCCCGAGCACTTCAAGCGCGCCGCCATGAGGGCCGATCACCGCGACCGTGCCGGGCCGCGGGATGCGCGCCGACAGGGGCGTCAGCAGCGGCTGGCCGCGGTTGTCCAGCATCTGTACGCCGTCGAGCCTGATCTCGCCGGTCTCAGGAAGGCGGGCCACGCCGTCCGCCTCGTCGAGCTCCATCGTCTCGTCGGCGTTGAACTGGGAGATGACCTGCTCGTACTTGATCGTCACGTCGTTGCGCTGCTGGTCCCAGTCGATCAGTTCCTTGATCGGCGGCGGCAGGTCGCGATAGGCGGCGATGACGGCGACGAGCTGGCCGATGTCGAGGCGCCCCTGCAGGGCGAAGAAGCCGCCGATCGCGTAGAAGAAGAACGGCGTGATCTGGGCCAGCAGGTTGTTCAGGAATTTGACCGCGAATTTGCGCTTGTAGAGCGCGTAGCGGATGTCGAAGAGCCGGCCGAGCCGCCCGGCGATGTCGGACTGCATGTAGGTGGTCGCGCCATGGGCCTGGATCGTCGGCCCGGCATCGACGATCTCGCCGATCCGGCCGGCGAGCTGGCGCGACGCGATCTGCCGCTCCCGCCCCAGGCGCAGCTGCTCACGGCGCAGGATCGGGATGATGATCGCCTGCGCCACCACGATCAGCAGCGCGATCGAGCCGAGCCAGACGCTCTGCACCATGATGAAGATCAGCGCGGTCAGCGCCTGCGTCAGCAGGAACACCGGCTGAATGAAGGCGTCGCCGACGAAACCGCCGATCGGCTCGACCTCGTCCTTGATCATGCTGGCGACCTCCGCCGGCTTGACCGCGCGGATGTCCTCCGGCCGGAAGCGCATGAGCTGGCTGAACAGGTCGTAGCGCATGCGCCTCAGCATCCGCTCGCCGAGAATGCCCTTGCGGACGTTGATGACGTATTTGAAGGCCCCGTTGATCAGGACGAGGACCAAGAAATAGCCGCTCAATCCCAGCAGCAGGCCGATCTGGCCGACCTGGAAGCCTTCGAACAGCCTGACGCTGGCCCCGCCGAGGAAGGAGGGCAGGCCCAGCGTGAATTCGAGCAAGGTCGCGGTCGTCTTGCCGTCCTTGAAGGCTCCGCCCTGGATCGCGTCGTTGACGATGCGCTTGGGCACGTCGAAGGACGCCCAGTAAAAGGGGATGGATGCCAGGATGATCAGCAGGACGATGATCTGTTCGCCGCGGCTCTTCTCCCAGACATAGCGGAAGAGGTTGGTCTCCAACGGCAATCCTGTCCGGCGTGCTCGACGGCGCGCGCCCGTCTCTTGACCTGTCGTCGTCATATGTGTGTCAGCTTTGCGCCAAGCGCAATAAGGCCGGGTGCGGGATCGGCAAGGCGGGGCCGAAGCCGGCGCTGTCTCCCGGCAGTCCCGATTCGCGTGCAGGAACGGAGCGTCGACAGGGCATGCCGGATTCGGTGATCAGGCGAACGCTCCGGGCCTGTCTCGGCGAGCTGGCGCGGGTCGCCTGCGCTCTCATGGCGCTATCCCTTCCGGCCCATGCCGATCGCCCCGCAGAGACCCCCGCACGCCTCGTGCTGAAGGACAGCCTCACGGGCGGCTTCGCGCCGGGCGGCGGCCTGTTTTACAAGGACAATGCCGAACAGCGGGCCGGACAGGTGGTGTTCGGGCCTTCGCGCGACGCTGACGGAGGGGGCGCCCTGAAACTCACCGTCCTGCCCAGCTGCAACTCGCCGGCGGAAGCCTGCAGCGAACGGGCCGAGGTCTGGGAGCGCCCGGAGGTGCTGGCCCCCTATGACCGGCCGGTTTGGTACGGCTTCGCCATGCGCCTCGATGATCCCCTGCCGCAGGATGACGCCCGCTACGTCATGGCGCAGTGGAAGCGCGAGATCCTCCCGGGCGCCGACGGCGACTACTCTCCGTTCCTGGCGCTGCGGCTCTATGAGGGACGCCTCGGCTTCACCGTGGAGACCGATCTGATCGAATCCTTCCCCATCGGCGGTACGCTGCGACCCGATGGCTGCCGCCCGGGCGAAGCCCGGGTGCTGAGCCGGCCGACAGCGCGCCAGACGCGGGCGCTCGTCGCGATCGAGGACGGCTCTTCGCCGGCAAATTATCCTACCTATTTCGACAGCTGCGCGCCCGGCATCACCGTCGCCCGTCATGCCGATTTGCCCCCCGCCCAGCAGGGCTGGATCGATTTCGTCATCCGCTCGCAGCCGGGACCCGACGGCGACGGCCATGTCGAGATTATCGCCGATGGCGTGCGCGTCGCCACCGTCACGGGCCATATCGGCCATCGTGGTCCCGGCCTCGATCGCAACCAGTATTTCAAGTTCGGCCCCTATCGCGCGCCCAGCCAGACGCCTTGGAGCGTCAGCTACCGGGATTTCCGCCGCGGCCCCCGTTGCGCCGATGTCATCCGCCTCGGACAATGTCCCGCCCCATGAGCCGTGCGGGCAAAAGTCGTTGGCAAGCTGGCACTTTCCGCGTCTAGTGGCGTTATGGTCATGTCACGGGCCGATCACGAAGTCCGGCGAAAGGGGCGGATGGATATTCTGCGGATCAGCGATGTGCGGATCGGATTCACGGTTCACGGGCTTGCTCGCGATGTCGTGAAGGGGGTCAGCCTGCGCGTTCCCGCCGGACGGACGGTGGCGCTCGTCGGCGAGTCCGGCTCCGGCAAATCGGTGATCTCCCAGGCGATCATGGGGCTGCTGCCGCGGGCCGGTGGCGTCACCGGCGGCGAGATTCTGTTCCGCGACCCGCTCGCGCCCGACACGGCGATCGACATCGCGCGCCTTCCCGCCGAGGGCAAGAAGATCCGGTCCCTGCGCGGCGGCCGCATCGGCATGATCTTCCAGGAGCCGATGTCCTCGCTCTCGCCGGTCCACACCATCGGCAACCAGATCGAGGAAGCCCTGCTGCTGCACCGGCCGATGCCGAAGGGCGAGGCACGCGGCCTGATCGAGACCATGCTCGGCCGTGTCGGCTTCAAGGATCCCGCGCGCGCCTTCGGGCTCTATTCCTTCGAACTCTCGGGCGGTCTGCGCCAGCGCGCCATGCTGGCCATGGCGCTGATCTGCCAGCCGGCCCTGCTGATCGCCGACGAACCGACGACGGCGCTCGACGTCACCATCCAGGCCCAGGTGCTCGACCTGATGCGCGATCTCCAGGCCGAGATGGGCATGGCGATCCTGCTCATCACCCATGATCTCGGCGTCGTCGCCAACATGGCCGACGAGGTCGTGGTGATCTATCACGGCGAGATCATGGAGAGCGGCCCGGTCGAGGACATCTTCCGCCGCCCGCGCCACCCCTATCTCAAGGCCCTGCTGAAGGCCTCCCCCCATTTCGACATGGCCGAGGGCGAGCGGCTGGTCGCCCTGCGCGAGGCCAGGCCGCGCCCGCCCGCCGCGCCGCGTGCGATTGTTGCGCCGCAGGCCGGCGCCGAGGCAGCCCCGCTGCTCAGCGTGCGCGGCCTGCGCAAGGCCTACACCACCGGCTCGCGCAGCTTCTTCGGCAAGGGCACGCAGCAGACGGTGCTGGCGGTCGACGATGTCGGCTTCGACATCCGGCGCGGCGAATGCCTCGGCCTCGTCGGCGAGAGCGGCTGCGGCAAGACCACCGTCAGCAAGATCATCATGCGCGCCGTCACGGCCGATGCCGGCACGATCCGGTTCGACGACGGCGAGCGCGAGATCGACGTACTCGCGCTCGAGGGCGACGCCCTGCGCGCCTTCCGGCCCCGCGTCCAGATGATCTTCCAGGACCCGGTCTCCTCGCTTTCGCCGCGCATGACCGTGATGAACATCCTGCGCGAGCCTTTGGCCGTCCACGACAAGGGCAGCAGCGGCGAACAAACCGCCCGGGTGAAGGCGCTGATGGAGGATGTCGGGCTCGATCCGCGCTTCCTCAACCGCTATCCGCATTCCTTCTCCGGCGGCCAGCGCCAGCGCATCGGCATCGCCCGCGCGCTCGCGCTCGATCCCGACCTGATCATCTGCGACGAGCCGGTCTCGGCGCTCGACGTCTCCGTGCAGGCCCAGATCCTCAACCTGCTCAAGGATCTCCAGGCCGAGCGGGGGCTGACCTTCTTGTTCATCTCCCACAACCTCGCGGTGGTGAACTACATGGCCGATCGCATCGCCGTGATGGCCAATGGCCGCATCGTCGAGATCGCGCCGCGCCATGCGCTCTTCAGCCGGCCGATGCACCCCTACACCCGGGCCCTGCTCAAATCCGTGCCCTTCGCCGATCTCGATCGCAAGCTCGACTTCAAGCTCGCCGCGCCGGGCGGCGCCTCCGACGCGACACACTGGGCGCCTGCCTTCCGGCGCGATCCGCAAGGCGAGGCGCTGGCGCATCTGCCGCTGGGCGATGGGCATTTCGTGCTGGCTCGCCCGGGCGCCGACATGCGGGAGATGGCCTGATGAAGTCGCATCGTCCCACGCGTCGCGGCGCGCTGATTCTCGGCTCGGCCGCCATGGCGGCGGCGGGCCTGCCTAGGCTCGCGCCAGCCGCGACCGATAAGCCGGCCACGCTGATCGACAGCCCCTTCCTGGCGCCGCAGGTCGCGGCGGGCGCCCTGCCCCCGATCGGCCAGCGCGTCCCGGCCTCGCCCCGCATCGTGGCGCTGACGGGCGAGGATCGTCGGCCCGGCCGCCATGGCGGCACCATGCGGATGCTGATGGGCGACCAGCGCGATATCCGCATGATGACGCTCTACGGCTACACGCGGCTCGTCGGCTATGACGAGAATCTCGACATCGTGGCCGACGTGCTGGAGAGCTACGAGGTCCAGGACGGCCGCATCTTCACGCTGCGGCTCAGGCCTGGCCATCGCTGGTCCAATGGGGCGCCGTTCACCACGGAGGACTTCCGCTACTGGTGGGAGCATGTCGCCAACAACCGGCGGCTCTCGCCGGGTGGCCCGCCCCAGGCCCTGCTGGCGGGCGGCGAGCCCCCTGTCTTCGAGGTCCTGAGTGAAACCGAGATCCGCTACAGCTGGGCAAAGCCGAACCCGATCTTCCTGCCATCGCTCGCCGGCGCGCAGCCGACCTATATCTGCATGCCATCGGCCTATCTGAAGCAGTTCCACATCGACCATGCCGACCCGGTGACTCTGCATGCGCGCGTCAAGCAGGCCCGCGTGCGCGACTGGGGCGCGCTGCATGAGCGGCTCTCGCGCATGTACCGGCCGGAGAACCCCGACCTGCCGACGCTCGACCCCTGGCGCAACATCACGCCGCTGCCGGCCGAACAGTTCACCTTCCAGCGCAATCCCTATTTCCACCGCATCGACCAGAACGGCCGGCAGCTGCCCTATGTCGACGAGTGCACGCTGACCGTCGGCACCTCCTCGCTCGTGCCGGCCAAGGCCGCCGCCGGCGAGGCCGACCTGCAGGCCCGCTATCTGCGCTTCGACAACTATACCTTCCTCAAGGACGCCTCGAAGCGCATGAACTTCGACGTCCGGCTGTGGAAGCGGGCCGAGGGATCCTACTTCGCCCTGATGCCCAACATGAACGCGATCGACGCGGTCTGGCGCGACCTCAACCGCGACCTGCGCTATCGCCGGGCGCTCTCGGTGGCGATCAACCGCCAGGACATCAACAAGGTCATCTTCTTCGGCCTCGCCCAGGAGAGCGGCAACACCGCCCTGCCCGAAAGCCCGCTCTACAACCAAGATTTCGCGAAGATGTGGATGCAGTTCGATCCCGCCCTCGCCGACAGGCTCCTCGACGACGCCGGCCTCGACAAGCGCGCGGCCGATGGCATCCGCCTGCTGCGCGACGGGCGCCGCCTCGAATTCACCATCGAGACCGCCGGCGAGAGCACCGAGGAGACCGACATCCTCGATCTGATCAAGCAGGATCTCTACGCGGTCGGCATCAAGATCTATCCGCGTTCGACCCAGCGCGACGTGTTTCGCCGGCGGATCGTCGCCGGCCAGACCATCATGTCGGCCTGGGCCGGCATGGATAACGGCCTGGTCTCGGCGGATATGGAGCCCGAGGCGCTCGCCCCGACAACGTCGGCCCAGTTCAACTGGCCGCGCTGGGGCCAGTTCCTCGAGAGCGGCGGGCGCGAGGGAGAGGAGCCCGACGTCGCCGAGGTCCGCGAACTCGTCGATCTCTACAACGCCTGGCGCGCCAGCGCGACGCATGAGCAGCGCCGGACGATCTGGCAGCGCATGCTGGAGATCAATGCGCAGCAGGTCTTCGCCATCGGCGTGATCAACGGCACGCTTCAGCCGGTCGTCGTCTCGCGCGACCTGAAGAACGTGCCGCAGAAGGGCCTCTACAGCTTCGAGCCCGGCGCCTTCTTCGGCCGCTACATGCCCGACACCTTCTGGTTCAACACGGTGAAGACGGCGCAGCCCGACACCAGCAAGCCCGACACCGCCACCCCGGACAGGGCGAAGGGCTGACCCGTGCTGCTGAAATACATCCTCAAGCGCATCCTGGTGATGATCCCGACGCTGCTGGTCACCAGCGCGCTGATCTTCACCGTCATCAACCTGCCCGAGGGCGATTATTTCGAGACGCTCGCCGCCGAGATGCAGGCGCAGGGCGAGAAGGCAGATCTCTCCCGCATCGAGTTCCTCAAGAAGGAGTACGGCTTCGACCGGCCCGTGCACGAGCGATATGTCTGGTGGGTGCTGGGCCTGCTCCAGGGCGATATGGGCTACTCCTTCGAGTATCAGCGCCCGGTGCGGGAGATCGTCGGCGACAGGTTGATGCTGACCATGATCGTGTCCTTCGTCACGATCATCTTCACCTGGATCGTCGCCTTCCCGATCGGCATCTACTCGGCCACGCACCAGTACAGCTGGGGTGATTACGGCTTGACCTTCGTCGGCCTGATCGGGCTCGCCGTGCCGCATTTCCTGCTGGCGCTGGTGTTCATGTACATGGCCAATGTCTGGTTCGGCACCTCGATCGGCGGGCTCGTCGATCCGCAATATCTCAACCAGCCGATGAGCTGGGCCAAAGCGGCTTCCGTGCTCGAGCATCTCTGGATACCCGTGATCATCATCGGCGCCGGTGGCACCGCGGGCATGATCCGCTCGGTACGCGCCAACCTGCTCGACGAGTTGCAGAAGCAGTATTACGTCACCGCCCGCGCCAAGGGCCTGCCGCCCGGCAAGGCGCTGCGCAAATACCCGCTGCGCATGTCGCTCAACTTCTTCGTCTCCGACATCGGCGACATCCTGCCCTCGATCGTCTCGGGCGCGGAGATCGTCGCCATCGTGCTCTCGCTGCAGACGACCGGGCCATTGCTGATCCGCGCGCTGCAGAGCCAGGACATGTATCTCGCCGGCTCCTTCCTGATGTTCCTGTCCTTCCTGACCGTGATCGGCGTGCTGATCTCGGACATTGCGCTCGCGATCCTCGATCCGCGCATCCGCCTGCAGGGGGCGGCGACCAAGTGAGCCAGACCGCGATCTCGCCATCGACGCTGCCGCCCGACGGCGCGCCCCTGCCCCATACGGCCTCGACCGCCCCCTTCGAGCCGGAGGCCGTCGAGGTGATGACGCCCGAGCAGGAGCGCGTCTACCTCGCCTCGCAGTCGCAGCTGATGTGGTGGAAGTTTCGCAAGCACCGGCTCGCCGTCATCTCGGGCGTGGTGATCCTGGTCATCTACGCCATGGCAATCTTCGCCGAGTTCCTCGCGCCCTATCACTACACCACGCGCAACACCGACTTCATCCGTGCGCCGCGACAGGAGGTGCGCCTCTTCCACGAGGGCAGCTTTGTCGGCCCCTTCGTCTATCCTTACGTCCAGCGCCTCAACATGGAGAATCTGAAGCGCGAATACGATGTCGACCGCACCCGGCCGCAGCCGCTGCGCTTCTTCTGCCGCGGCGACGACTATGTCTTCTGGGGCCTGATCCCGGGCAACCTGCACTTCGTCTGCCCGCCGAAGGACGGCACGCTGTTCCTGCTCGGCTCGGATCGGCTAGGCCGCGACGTGCTCTCGCGCATCCTCTATGGCGGCCGCATCTCGCTCTCGATCGGCCTGCTCGGCGTCTTCGTCTCCTTCGTGCTCGGTGTCGTCATCGGCGGCATCGCCGGCTATTACGGCGGCAAGGTCGATCTCGTCGTCCAGCGGCTGATCGAGATCGTGCAGTCGCTGCCGCATATCCCGCTCTGGCTGGCGCTGGCGGCGATCATGCCGCCCTCCTGGAGCCCGCTGCTGGTCTATTTCGGCATCACCGTCATCCTCGGCCTGATGGACTGGACGGGTCTGGCGCGCGCCGTGCGCTCCAAGCTCCTGTCGCTGCGCGAGGAGGATTACGTCGTCGCAGCCCAGCTCATGGGCGCGCGGCCCGCCCGCATCATCGGCCTGCACCTGATCCCCGGCTTCATGAGCCATCTCATCGCCTCGGCGACGATCACCATCCCCAAGACCATCCTGGGCGAGACCGCGCTGAGCTTCCTCGGACTCGGCCTGCGCCCACCGATCACCAGTTGGGGCGTGATGCTCAACGAGGCGCAGAACATCAATGTGGTGGCGCTCTATCCCTGGTTGCTCTATCCGGTCGTGCCAGTGATCCTGATCATCCTGGCCTTCAACTTCCTCGGCGACGGCCTGCGCGACGCGGCTGATCCGTACCGCTGAGGCGAGACGAGACACCCGACCGTTTTCGAGCCCCCAGACCGGTGCGCATCGCCTTTCACACCCCGCTCAACGCCTATGATGACGGCCGCATCTCGGGCGACCGCCGCATGGCGCGCCAGCTCGTCTCGGTTCTGGAGGGGCTCGGCCACAGCGTGACGCCCGTGAACGCCGCCCGCGATTTCATGGCCACCTCGGATGCCGCGAGGCTGTCGCGGCATCGCGACGAGGCAGCCACGCGCGCGCAGGCGATGCTCGCCGGCTGGCGCGACGGCGCTCCGGCACCGGAGGTCTGGTTCACCTATCACAACTACTACAAGGCGCCCGATCTGCTGGGCCCGGCGATCGTCGCGCAGCTCGGCATCCCCTATGTCGTTGCCGAGGCGAGCGACGCGCAACGCCGCGCCACGGGCGAGTGGGCCGTGCATACGGGCATCGTTCGCGAGGGTCTCGCCGCCGCCGACCTGCATCTCTATTTCACTGATCGCGACCGGCAGGGTCTCGAGCCCTGGCGCTGCGCCCACACCGCCCTGCTCGAACTGCCGCCCTTCATCGCCTTTGCTGGCGATCCGCCCCGACAGGCGGCGGCGGCAGGCATGCCGCGTATCGTCACGGTCGCGATGATGCGCGAGGGCACGAAGCACAATAGCTACATGGCGCTCGCCCGCGTCCTCGAACGCGTCGCCGATCGCCCCTGGACCCTGACGATCATCGGCGACGGCGCCAGGCGCGCCGAGATCGAGCAGGCCTTCGCCGGGTTGCCGCGCGACCGGATCCACTGGCGCGGCGCGCTGGCGCATGACCGCGTCGTGGCGGAGTTGGCGGCGCATGACGTCTTCATCTGGCCAGGCGTGCGGGAGGCCTACGGGCTGGTCTATCTCGAGGCCCAAGCCGTGGGGCTCCCGATCGTCGCCTTCGACAGCGGCGGCGTCTCCGCCACCGTCCTGCGTGGCGAGACGGCGCTGCTCGCGCCGGAGGGTGACGAGGCGGCCCTGGCCGCGGCGCTCCAGCAACTGCTCGACGATGGCGGGCAGCGCGCGACGATGGGCCGGGCCGCCCGTCGCTTCGCGCTGGAACAGCGCAACCCGGCGAACGCCGCACTCATCCTGAAACGGGGCCTCGCGCTGGCCTGCGCCAATCACGCCGCCCGGACGGGCGCACGCGCACCAGAGCCCGCGCCATGAACCGCGACACCGGTGCCGCCGACTGGCGACCGCTCCACGCCGAACTCGACCGCTGGGGCGAGGCCGGCCGGCGCATCAGGCTCTGGCTACGCGATGACGACGCCATCGCGCCCAGCCCGGCGCTGGACCGGCTGGCCGGCCTGGGCGAGCGCTTCGAGCTGCCGGTGCTTCTGGCCGTGATCCCCATGGAGGCCGAAGTGGCATTGGCGGCTGCGTTGCGAGCGATGCCCGCGCTCCTGCCGTGCCAGCACGGCTGCCGCCACCGCAACCTTGCGGCCGAAGACGAGAAGAAGTCGGAGTTCGGCCCCTCGCGCCCAGCCGCCGACGTCGCCGCGGATCTCGCCCTGGGCCGCCAGCGCCTCGCGGACCTGTTCGGAGCGGCGCTGCTGCCGGTGTTCGTGCCGCCCTGGAACCGGATCGACCCCGCCCGCGCCGCCGTGCTCCCCGGACTGGGCTATGCCGGGCTGTCCTGTTTTCGGGGCTATCGCCTTGGCGCCGCGGGCGGGCCGCCTCTCGCCAACACCCATCTCGACATCATGGACTGGGCCGGCGGCCGCATCGGGCGGGCCCCGCAGGACCTGATCGCGGAAACCTGCCGGCTTCTGGCCGAGCAACGAAGCCAGGCCGTGGACGACACCGATTTCGGCCTGCTCCTGCACCACCGCGACCATGACGCCACCGCCTGGTCCTTTCTCGATGCTTTCCTGGCCGTGACACAGCACCATCCGGCGATCGCACCGACAGACCCGCGCCGTCTCTTCGAGATCGCGGTTTCCTCCCCGTCGCCCACCGGCTAGAATTGCCGGAACCTCAGTCATGCGAGAGCGTTGTGCGCGTATGAAAAAGTTGATGGTCGCCCTCCTCGCCACCGCCGCGCTCGGCGCCTGCAGCACCCCTCCCCGGCCGCAGGTCGAGGACATGCCGCGCGCGACGCCGAGCAAGCGCATCGTCCAGGTCGGTTCGGAGGTCATCCTGCCCGATGGATCACGCGCGCCAATGGATGCGACCGGCGGCTTCCGTCTCCCCAATGGCGAGCGGGTTCTGCGCGACGCGCGCGGCGCCCTCGTGCTGCCCAACGGTAACCGCTGCCTGCCGGACGGGCAGGGCTATGTCTGCCCCTGACCGGGGCGTCTGTTCCTGCCGCTCTTAGCGCTATGCAGGGCCCGCGCGCGGGGTTGGACTGGGGGTCTCCACAGGTTATAAGAGCGCAGCGTTTCAGGTGCGTTCGTCCTCGCCACGAGGTCGTCTGACCTTTCTGCGGGGGGCGACGCGGACATGCCTTTCAACGTCGTCGATCTGGCGGGGGCCGAGCGAGAGCGCGCGCCGCGCAGCCCGCATGCGCCCCGCGTCCTGATCTACAGCCACGACACCTTCGGCCTGGGCCACATCCGCCGCTGCCGCGCGATCGCCAATTCGCTCGTCGCGAGCTACCCTCATATATCAGTGATCATCGTCTCGGGGTCGTCGGTGATCTCGAGTTTCCAGTTCGGCGATGGCGTCGACTATGTCCGCATCCCCGGCATCGAGAAGCAGAGCGACGGCCGCTATGGCCCGCACCACCTCAATCTCGACCTCAACGACACGATCCGGCTGCGCACCGACATCATCAAGCAGGTGGTGCTGTCCTTCGATCCCGACGTCGTCATCGTCGACAAGGAACCAGTGGGCCTGCGCGGCGAACTGGTGCCGGCGCTCGACATCCTGCGCCGACGGGGCGCCCGCATCGTGCTCGGCCTGCGCGACGTGCTGGACGAACCCGGCAAGCTCCTCGAGGAGTGGCGCCAGAGTGGCGCGCTCGAAGCGCTCAGCGACATCTACGACGACATCTTCGTCTATGGGCTCGAGAGCATCTATCAGCCGCTCGCCGGTCTGCCCAACCAGCACCTCTTCGCCCACAAGATCCGCTATACCGGCTATCTCAAGCGGGCGGTGCCGAGCCCGATGCCGCCCAACCGTTATCCGCGGATCACCAAGGGCCCCTTCATCCTGGTCACGCCCGGCGGCGGTGGCGACGGTGCCGGTGTGATCGACTGGGTGATTTCGGCCTATGAGGCCGATCCGACGATCGATCTGCCCGCTCTCATCGTGTTCGGCCCCTTCATGTCGCGCGAGCGCCGCAAGGACTTCGCCGAGCGCATCGCCCGCATCCCCAAGCTGGAGAGCCTCGGCTTCGAGCCGCGCCTGGAACTGCTGATGAACCGGGCCCACTGCGTCGTGGCGATGGGCGGCTACAACACCTTCTGCGAGGTGCTCTCCTTCGACAAGCCGGCCCTGATCGTGCCGCGCGTCAAGCCCCGGCTCGAACAGGCGATCCGGGCGGAGCGGGCCGACGAGCTCAAGCTGATCGACGTCCTCCACGACCCCTCGGAGAATGGCGAGGGCGAGCGCGACCCGCTCGTCATGGCAGCCGCTCTCCATGCGCTGCCACGGCGCCTGCCGCCCTCGCAGGCCTTCGTGCCGAGCCTGCTAGACGGGCTGCCGGCCATCAGCCGCGCGCTGGCCGACGACCTCTCCCTGCCGATCCGCAGCCGCATCCTGGCCCAGAACGCAGCCATCACGAGCTAGACGGAGCCGCGCAGCTGGTCCGCGCGCCACGCGTTGCGCGCGATGGACAAGCGCGGATAAAGTTTCCAATATATCAGGGCTGGGGAGAATGAAGGCGCGGTCGCCGCGCCCTCCCGGAGGAGACGCCCGCCATGGCCGCGCTGCTGTTCAAGAACTTTGCCCTGCTCGAGCCCGATTTCGGCGAGGTCCGCGCCGGCTACGAATTGCTGGTCGAGGGCGACACCATCCGCGAACTCTCCGACAGGCCGATCAAGGCCGACGCCGCCGACGTCGTCGATTGCGGCGGGCGCACGCTGATGCCCGGCCTGATCGACAGCCATGTCCACGTCTTCCTGTCCGAGGTGGTCATCCGCAACATGGAGAGCATGCCGCTCACCCTGATGACGGCGCGCGCCATCGGCCTGATGAAAGGCATGATCGACCGTGGTTTCACCACGGTGCGCGACACCGGCGGCGCCGACTGGGGCATCAAGGAGGCGGTCGACAAGGGCCATGTCGCCGCGCCCAGGCTGTTCATCGCCGGCCAGGCGATCGGCCCGACCGGCGGCCACAGCGATCCGCGCCGGCGCACCGATTTCGGCACGCGCTGCCAGTGCTGCAACGCCATGGCCTATACGATGAACGTTTCGGACGGGGTCTCGTCGGTGCGCAAATCGGTCCGCGAGCAGATGCGCCTGGGCGCCGATCACATCAAGATCATGATGTCGGGCGGCGTCGCCTCCCCTTACGACCCGCTCGATTCGCTGCAGTTCAGCCTCGACGAGGTCCGCACCGCCGTCGAGGAGGCCGCTGCCTTCGGTCGCTATGTCTGCGCCCATGCCTATACGCCAGAGGCGATCACCCGCGCAGCCCATTGCGGCGTGCGCGCCATCGAGCACGGCAATCTGATCGACGACGCCTCGGCCAAGCTCATGGCGGAGAAGGGCATGTTCCTCACCGCCAACCTTGTCGCCTATTACGCGATGAAGGAGCGCGCCTCCGAATTCGGCATGGATGGCGATATGCTCGCCAAGAACGACCTCGTCATCGATGGCGGTTTGCGCTCGCTCGAAATCTGCAAGCGCGCCGGTGTGCCGGTCGCCTACGGATCCGACCTGCTCGGCCAGCTCCAGGTCGACCAGTCCCGCGAGTTCCTGCTGCGCCGCGAGGTGCTCTCGCCGATCGACATCATCCGCTCGGCCACCACCGTCGGCGCGCAGTTGCTGCGCATGGACGGCAAGCTTGGCACGCTGCGTGCTGGGGCTTATGCGGATATGATCCTGGTCGACGGCAACCCGCTCGAAGACCTGGCCCTGTTGCAGGACCAGGGCGCGCGGCTGCCGATCATCATGAAGGGCGGCGCGTTCCACAAGAACACGCTGCAGTGAGAGCAGTTTGAATGCGTAGGGACATACCGCGTCATCCTGGACAAGCCGCGCAGCGGCGCAGCTCCGGGCGCTTCGGCCAGGTTGACGGCGTGGCTCGTTCGTCCGGCGAGGCAGAGGCATGAGCGCGACCACCCGCCCGAGCCTTGGCCGGATCGCGCTGAACGCCGCCGCCGGCGTCTCGCTGCTCTACATCCTGCTGCCGCTGATCTTCGTCACCTGGCTCGCCTTCTTCCGGCAGGAGATCCCCTCCTTCCCGCCCGAAGGCTACTCGGTGAAATGGTTCGCCGCGGCGGCCAACAACCAGCCCTTCATCAACGGCTTCCTGCTCAGCCTGCAGGTCGGCGTCGCCGCGACGCTGCTCGGCCTGCTCGTCGGCGTGCCCGCGAGCCTGGCGCTGGTGCGCCACCGCATCGTGCTCGGCCCGCTCTTCAACACCCTGCTGCTGATGCCGCTGGTCATGCCCGGCATCGTGCTGGGCACCGCGATTTACGTGTTCCAGATCGAAACTGAAATCGCGACGGGCCTGCCGGTGATGGGCTCGCAGGGCGGGCTGATCGCCGCGCACACGCTCGTCGTCATCCCCTGGGTGGTGCGTCTGGTCACGGCGAGCCTCGTCGGCTTCGACCGCACCATCGAGGAGGCCGCGCAGAATCTCGGTGCCGGCCCTTTCACCACCTTCCGGCGGGTGACGCTGCCGAGCATCCGCCCCGGCATCGTCGCGGCCGGGCTTTTCGGCTTCGTCACCTCCTTCGGCAATCTGGAGATGAGCCTGTTCCTGGTCGGGCCGGGTCGCACCACCCTGCCCATCGCCATCCTGCAATATCTCGAATGGAAGATCGATCCGACCGTGGCAGCCGCATCCCTGATCCAGATCGTCCTCATCGCGGTGGCGATGATCGTCACCGACCGCTACGTCAAACTGAGCCGGGTGGTCTGACGCGATGGCACGGCTTTCGATCGAACATCTGCGCAAGACCTATGGCGACCTGACAGTCGTCGACGACGTCAACATCGACATCGCCGATGGCGAGTTCCTCGTCCTGCTCGGCCCCTCCGGCTGCGGCAAGACCACGACCCTGCGCATGGTCGCGGGCTTCATCGCTCCCAGCGCCGGGGCGATCACGATCGGCGAGCGCAGCGTCACCACCCTGCCGCCGTGGAAGCGCAATTGTGGCCTGGTCTTCCAGAGCTATGCGCTCTTCCCACACATGACGGTGGCCGAGAACGTCGCTTTCGGCCTCGAAATGCGCAAGATCTCCCCCGCCGACCGCGCGCCGCGCGTCGCTGAGGCGCTCCGTCTCGTGCAGCTCGCCGGCTTCGACGAGCGCTATCCGCGCCAGCTCTCCGGCGGCCAGCAGCAGCGCGTCGCACTGGCCCGCGCACTCGCGATGGAGCCCGACGTGCTGCTTCTCGACGAGCCGCTCTCCAATCTCGACGCCAAGCTGCGCCAGGAGGTCCGCGTCGAGATCCGCGACCTGCAACGCAAGCTCGGCCTGACCACGATCATGGTCACCCACGACCAGGAGGAGGCCCTGACCATGGCCGACCGGCTTGTCGTCATGGAAAAGGGCAAGGTCCGCCAGATCGGCACCCAGCGCGAGCTTTACGAGAAGCCCGCCGACCGCTTCGTCGCTGGCTTCATCGGCCGCAGCGCCTTCCTCGATGGCGACATCACCGCACCCGGCCGTTTCCGCACGAAGGGCGGCGTCGAGATCGGCTGCGCCGCCGCGACCGGGACCGGCGCCGCGACGCTCGCACTGCGGCCCGAGCGCATCGCGGTGGGCGGCGACGCCGACGGGCTGCTCAACCGCTTTGAGGCCCGCGTCGAGCACGCCTCCTATCTCGGCGCGATCCTCGACATCGACGTCAGCCTCTCCGGTCCCGACCGGATGCTGCTGCAGATCCCGAACAAGGCCGGCGTCGCCGAGCCGAAGCCGGGCGAGACCATCACCATAGGCTGGGCCGAAGACGCCGGGCTCGTTTATCCGCGCGAAGCCTGAGAACAGGCTTCGACGGGCGTCCAACAGGGGAGTTTCACACCATGACCACATTCGACAGACGCGATCTGCTCAAGGGCACCGGCGCCGCCGCACTCGCCACCGGCCTCGGCACCCCGGCTCTGGCCCAGGCGGCCGGCAAGGTCGTCGTCGGCACCTGGGGCGGCGACTATGCCCGCCTGCTGACCAAGAACATCGAGGACCCGATCCTGAAGCCCAAGGGCATGGAAGTGGTTCAGGACCAGGCCGGCGACGCCCCGCGTCGCGCCAAGATGGTCGCCGAACGCCGCCTGCCGCGCGGCACGGTGGACATCCAGGGCCTCTCGGCCGCCAACATGTACGAGATGAACGAGGCCGGCGTCATCGAGACGCTCGACTACGCGAAGATCCCCAATGCCAAGAACCTGCTGCCGACGATGAAGTACCCGTACGGCATCGGGCACATCTATTCGGGCAATGTGGTGATCTACAATCCCAAGATCATCACCCCGGCCCCGACCGGCTTCAAGGACTGGCTCGACCCCAAGCACGGCAACAAGATCGGCTTCATCGACATCCAGTACCAGGCGATCATGGTCGCGGCCTCCCTGGCGGCGACCGGCGGCAAGGACATGAACGACCTCGACAAGGCCAAGGAGATCCTGATGGCCGTGAAGAAGGCCGGCGCGCGGGTCTACCCGACCAACGAGGCTTTCGCCGCCGCGATGAAGAACGAGGAAATCGGCATCAGCGCGATCTGGAAGGCTCGCGTCGTGCAGTGGCAGAACGCGGGCATCCCCTGCGAGGCGGTCTCGCCCGTCGAGGGCATCCCGGCCTATGTCTCGGGCTTCGTCATCCAGAAGAACGCGCCCAACAAGGACAACGCCTACGCCTATATGAACGCGATGCTGGAGAAGGCGCCGCAGGAGGCCTTCGCGGTCGACATGGGCTATAACGGCACCGTCACCGGCCTGAACGTCGCGCCTGATCTGCAGAAGCGCATCGGCTTCACCCCCGAGGAGGAGAAGAAGCTCCGCGACCTCGACTACGGCTTCCTCGCCAAGAACGACTCGGCGATGAAGGAGTGGTGGGACAAGGTCTTCAAGGCGTGATCACACCTGCCGCCGTCATTCCGGGGCTTCGCGGAGCGAAGAGCCCGGAACCCATGAACACCGTCCGGCATCGCATTGATGCCACGGGGACGGCGCGGCTTTCCATGCGCCGGCATTGGTCATGGGTTCCGGGCTCGCGCCTGCGGCGCGCCCCGGAAAGACGGCGGAGCCTGCCATGAGCACTGCCCCCGAACCCGTCGCCGGCGCGCGCACCGGCCTGGCCGGCCTGCTCGTCATGCCGGCCACACTCTTCGTCGCGATCGGGCTTCTCGGCCCGATCGCGATCCTGTTCCGCTATTCGCTGAACCAGTTCATTCCCGGCCAGTTCATGGTCGACGGGCTGACGATCGAGAACTACGTCAAGTTCTTCACCGACGGCTATTATCTCAACGTGCTCGCCCGCACGGTCCGCGTCGCCGTGGTCTGCACCGTCGTCTGCCTGGTGATGGGCTTTCCGCTGGCCTATGTGCTCGCGCGCACCCAGAGCCGCTTCAAGAACCTGCTGATCATCGCGGTGGTGCTGCCGCTCTTCGTCGGCAACGCGGTCCGCGCGGCCGGCTGGATGACCGCCTTCGGCAGCCGCGGCGCGCTCAACGCCTCGCTGATGGGGATGGGCCTGATCGATCAGCCGCTCGAGATCATGTACACCGAGAATGCAGTGCTGATCGGCATTATCGCGGTCAATCTGCCCTTCATGGTGCTGACGCTGCAGAGCGTGATCGAGGGCATCCCGCGCAATGTCGAGGAGGCTGCCTTCAGCCTCGGCGCCGGGCCTGCCGCGATGTTTCGCCGCGTGCTCTGGCCGCTGGCTCTGCCCGGCATCCTCGCCGGTACGATCCTGACCTTCATCCTGGCGATGAACGCCTATGCGACGCCCGTGCTGCTGGGCGGCCCGAAGTTCCAGATGATGGGGCCGCTGGTCTATGGCCAGTTCGCCCAGCAGAACAACTGGCCCTTCGGCGGCGCCATCTCCTTCATCCTGATGACGGCCACGATCGTCCTGACGGTGGCCGCGAATCTGATCGTGCAAAGACGCTATCGGTGACGCGGCGCGCCTGCGGCCCAGCGTCACTGGCCCCGGCATCGGCTGGTCAAGCCGGCAGACGCGCTTTAAGGGCAGGGCCATGACATTCAGCGGATCCCTCGTTCCCGTCGCGGTCGGCGCGGTTGCCGTCGTCCTCGTCCTCGGGCTGGCGAACATGCTGCGCGGTGGCAGCGCCGGCACCTCGCAGAAGCTGATGCGCCTGCGCGTCATCCTTCAGTTCTTCGCAATCCTCGTCATTCTCTTCGTGATGTGGTGGCGCAGCGCCTGAGGCCTCCGCCCCCGCCGCTGGGCACCCGGCCACATGGGACACCCTGTCCACAGAACTCTCAACCATCTGAAATAAAACGGTAAATCATCGCTTGCCGAAGCAACCAGATCGTATTTGCCGCAGTTCGGCCATAATCCCGTCACGAGTCTCTGCGCTTCCTTAACGCTCACTTTGCCGACAAGAAGAACAGTCAGCCCATGGTTCGCGTCGCGTTGCTGCTCCTCGCCGGTTTGCTGTCGGCCTCGCCCCTGGCGGCGCAGGCGCAGGCTCTCCCGGCCGGTGCCTCCAGCTACGCTCCCGCCGGCGAACCCTCCCCCGCCCTGTCCTGGGAAGCGCGCATCGGCGCGGCCCTCGCCAATCCAGGTGGGCGTGAGAGCGGATTGCTGAATTTCAGCGGCGAGATCGCGACCCCGCGCCCCTTCACCCTGTCGGACCGCTTCGCCAACGCCTTTGTCCCGCGCTTCCATCTTGGCGCCAGCGCCAACTTCAACGGCACGCGCTATTCCTATGCCGGCGCGACCTGGACCGTGGATCTGACCCGCGCTCTTTTCGTCGAGGCCAGCCTTGGCGCGGCCCTCAACGACGGCAAGACCGGCGCGGTCATCCCCGAGAACCGGCTGAATGTCGGCTGCAACGCCGGCACGCGCGAGGCGGCCGCCGTGGGCTTCCGCCTCAACGATCGCTGGAGCCTCGTGGCGACGCTCGAGCATTTCAGCACCGCCGGCTGCTCGGACCGCAATCAGCCGCGCGGACCCGCCAATGTCGGGGCCCGGCTCGGCTACACCTTCTAACGCAAGGCCTGCCGACGCAGCCAGGCTGTGCTCACGGGACGCCTTCCGTCCGGCAAGGACCGCGCTATAAGGCGGTCATGGTCAAGCTCAACCGAATCTACACCCGCACCGGCGACGACGGCACCACCGGTCTGGCGACCGGCCCGCGGCGACCGAAATATGATCTGCGCGTCGCCGCCTACGGCACGATCGACGAAACCAATGCCTGCATCGGCATCGCGCGGCTGCACGCCGCCGTCGAGGACCCGGCGCTCGACGCCATGCTCGGCCTGATCAGCAATGATCTGTTCGATCTCGGCGCCGATCTCTCGACCCCCGATACCGGCGAGCCCCCCGCCTATGAGCCGCTGCGCATCGTCGAGGCCCAGGTCAAGCGGATCGAGGCCGATATCGACAGGCTCAACGAAGACCTCGCGCCGCTGCGCTCCTTCGTGCTGCCGGGCGGTACGCCGGCCGCCACCCATCTGCATCTGGCGCGCACAGTGAGCCGCCGCGCCGAACGGATGATGACGGAACTCGCTCAGATGGAAGGCGAGATCGTCGGCGTCCCGGCCCTGCACTACGTCAACCGTTTGTCCGACTTCCTCTTCGTCGCGTCGCGCTATCTCAACGCCAGGGCGGGGGGCGACGTGCTCTGGGTGCCCGGCCAGAACCGATAGGGCGAAGGCGTGTTCATCCCGCTGCATGACGGCGTCCCGCTCCGGTTCATGCGCGCGCCCTACGTCACCTATGCGTTGATCGCGATCAGCGTTGCGCTGTATCTGCTGCTGACCCTGCGCGAGAGCGCGGAAGGCCAGATCGCGGTCGCCGCCGGCTTCGGGCTGATTCCCTCGGTGCTGTTCGGCGCCGCCCAGCTGCCGGCCGAGCTGCTGCAGGCGCCGCCCTGGGTGACGCTGTTCAGCAATGTGCTGCTGCATGTCGGCTTCTCGCATCTCGCCGGCAACATGCTCTTCCTCTGGGTCTTCGGCGATAATGTGGAGGACGCCATGGGCCATGCCCGCTTCCTGCTCTTTTTCATCCTCTGCGGGCTCGGCGGCTCGCTGGCGCATGCACTGATGAACCCGGCCTCCGACCAGCCCCTGATCGGCGCCTCGGGCGCGATCTCCGGCGTCATCGCCGCCTATCTGATGCTCTATCCGCGCGTGCGGATCTGGGGCCTCGCCTTCAACTGGATTCCGCTGCGCATCACCGCGCTCTACGCCATCGCGGCCTGGATTCTGTTCCAGATCGCCCAAGCGCTGATCGATCCCCACGGCCATGTCGGGTGGTGGGCGCATCTCGGCGGGCTCGGCGCGGGAGCGGCGCTGACGCCGCTCTTCATCCATCGCGAGATGACGCTGTTTGGGCGTCGCGTCCGGGGTTGAGAGGTGTCGCACGGCATCGCGCATGGGCAAATCGCGGCGTTGACAAGCGCAAACGGCCGTCGTTACGGTCCGTCCGCATGCCAGCCGAGAGCCGCGATGCCGAGATCCTGCCGCTGGTCGCGGTGCGGCCCCTGATGTGGCCGAAGGTGCGGTAAAGACAGCCTCTTTTCTGAACGGTGATGAAGACGATGAAGATCCTTGTGCCCGTGAAGCGGGTTGTCGACTACAACGTGAAGATCCGCGTAAAGGCGGATGGTTCGGGCGTCGAGCTCGCCAACGTCAAGATGTCGATGAACCCCTTCGACGAGATCGCGGTGGAAGAGGCGCTGCGGCTCAGGGAAGCCGGCAAGGCGACCGAGGTCGTCGTGGTCTCGATCGGCCCGGCCCAGGCCGCGGAGACGATCCGCACGGGTCTCGCCATGGGCGCCGACCGCGGCATCCTCATCAAGGTCGACGGCCCGGTCGAGCCGCTCGCCGTCGCCAAGCTTTTGAAGAAGATCGTCGAGCAGGAGAGCCCGCAGCTCGTCATCCTCGGCAAGCAGGCGATCGACGATGATTCCAACCAGACCGGCCAGATGCTGGCCGCCCTGCTGGGCTGGCCGCAGGGCACCTTTGCGTCGAAGGTCGCGCTCGGTGACGGGTCGGTGGATGTCACCCGCGAAGTCGATGGCGGCCTGCAGACGGTCGGCCTCAAGCTGCCCGCGATCGTCACCACCGATCTGCGCCTGAACGAGCCGCGCTACGCCTCGCTGCCCAACATCATGAAGGCCAAGAAGAAGCCGCTCGACGAGACCTCGGCCGAGACGCTGGGCGTCGACATCACGCCGCGCCTTACGGTCCTCAAGACCGTCGAGCCCGCCGGCCGCTCGGCCGGCATCAAGGTCGGCTCGGTCGCCGAGCTGGTCGGCAAGCTGAAGAACGAAGCCGGAGTTCTCTGATCATGACGACGCTGCTTCTCGCCAAGCACGACAACGCCAGCCTCAACGAGGCGACCCGCAAGGCCCTGACCGCCGCCCGCCAGCTCGGCGGGCCCGTCCATGTCCTCGTCGCCGGACATAACGCCAAGGCGGTGGCCGACGCCGCCGCCAAACTCGACGGCGTCGAGAAGGTGCTGCTCGCCGACGACGCGGCTTACGAGCATCGCCTCGCCGAGCCGCTGGCCGCGCTGATCGTCTCGCTGGCCGGGTCCTATGACGCGATCGTCGCGCCCGGCACCACCACCGGCAAGAACGTGATGCCGCGCGTCGCAGCCCTGCTCGATGTGATGCAGGTGTCCGAGATCACCAAGGTCGTCTCGCCGGACACCTTCGAGCGGCCGATCTATGCCGGCAACGCCATCCAGACCGTCCAGGCGACCGACGCCAAGAAGGTCATCACCGTGCGCGGCGCCTCCTTCCAGGCCACCGCCGACGGCAGCGCCACCGCCCCGGTCGAGACCGTCGCGACAGTCGGCAACGATGGCCTGTCCAGCTTCAAGGGCGAGGAGGTCGCCAAGTCCGACCGTCCCGAGCTCGCCTCGGCCAAGATCATCATCTCCGGCGGCCGCGCGCTGGGGTCGTCGGAAGCCTTCGGCAAGATCATCGAGCCCGTCGCCGACCGGCTGGGTGCCGCCATGGGCGCCTCGCGCGCCGCGGTCGACGCCGGCTATGCGCCCAATGACTGGCAGGTCGGCCAGACCGGCAAGGTCGTCGCGCCCGATCTCTACATCGCGGTCGGCATCTCCGGCGCGATCCAGCATCTCGCCGGCATGAAGGATAGCAAGGTCATCGTCGCGATCAACAAGGACGAGGAGGCGCCGATCTTCCAGGTCGCCGATTACGGCCTCGTCGGCGATCTCTTTGCTCTCCTGCCCGAACTCGACGCCGAACTCGCCAAGATCGGCAAGTAGGGCCAGTATCGCGATCAGCGCCCCGAGTTGCAGGGGAACCTGGGCGGCACGGTGACCCAGGCAACAAGTCTGGCGCTGCGCCGCGCGCGTGATTGATATATGAAGAGGCTGCCCTTCGCGGCAGCCCGCATCCGCCTCCAACCATGGAGGCGGTGCCACCGGAGATGGAACAGACCATGTCGGCTCAGGCGATCAGGACGATCGGCATCATCGGCGCAGGCCAGATGGGCAACGGCATCGCCCATGTGGCGGCCGTGGCCGGCTTCGAGGTCAGGCTGCACGACCTCGCCGAGGAGCGCATCAAGGCCGCTCTGGCGACGATCGATGGCAACATGGCCCGCCAGGTCGCCAAGGGCGCGATCGGCGACGAGATCCGGCGTGACGCCATGGCGAAGATCGTCGCGGCGCCGGGGCTGGAGGGGCTCGCCGATTGCGACCTCGTCATCGAGGCCGCGACCGAGAGCGAAGAGACCAAGCGCAAGATCTTCACCGCCGTCTGCCAGCACATCAAGCCCGAGACGATGCTGGCCTCGAACACCTCGTCGATCTCGATCACGCGGCTGGCGGCGGCGACCGACCGCCCCGAGCGCTTCATCGGCATCCACTTCATGAACCCCGTGCCGCTGATGCAGCTCGTCGAGCTGATCCGCGGCATCGCCACCGACGACCAGACCTTCGAGCTCGCCAAGGAGTTCGTCGGCAAGCTCCACAAGACCGTCTCGGTCTCCGAGGACTTCCCGGCCTTCATCGTCAACCGCATCCTGCTGCCGATGATCAACGAGGCGGTCTACACGCTCTATGAGGGCGTCGGCTCGGTCGAGGCGATCGACACCGCCATGAAGCTCGGCGCCAACCACCCGATGGGCCCGCTCCAGCTCGCCGACTTCATCGGCCTCGACACCTGCCTCTCGGTGATGCAGGTGCTGCATGACGGGCTGGCCGACTCCAAGTACCGCCCCTGCCCGCTGCTGGTGAAGTATGTCGAGGCCGGCTGGCTCGGCCGCAAGACCAAGCGCGGCTTCTACGACTATCGCGGCGAGAAGCCGGTTCCCACGCGCTGAATGAGCCGTCATGCTCGGGCTTGACCCGAGCATCTCGCCCAATGGCATCCTGCACGACAGGGTCGGGCCAGGCCCGATCCTGACGCTCGTAGCGGCCCAATCGCCGCACCCCTTCACATTCCTGTCGTCTCGCGCTTACATTGATCCGTGACGGGTTGAGTCCCGTTCAGATCAGCGGAGGTGCGGCGGGTTTGACGGCGCATGTGATGCATCCGATGGCCTCTCCGGATAGTTGTCCGGCCTTGGTCCTAAATGCCGATTTTCGGCCCCTGAGCTATTATCCCCTCTCCTTGTGGAGCTGGCAGGATACGATCAAGGCGGTCTTCATGGACCGCGTGAACATCGTCTCCGAATACGACACCATCGTCCGCAGCCCGAGCTTCGACATGCGGCTGCCCTCGGTCGTGTCGCTCAAGACCTACATCAAGCCCTCGCGCACGCCGGCCTTCACCCGCTTCAACGTCTTCCTGCGCGACCGCTTCTCCTGCCAGTATTGCGCCTCCCGCGACGACCTGACCTTCGACCATGTCATCCCGCGCTCGAAGGGCGGCCTGACGACCTGGGAGAACGTCGTCGCGGCCTGCTCGCCCTGCAACCTGCGCAAGGGCGACAAGATGCCCGCCGCCATCGACATGTTCCCGATGCAGAAGGCCTACGCCCCGACGGTCAACGACCTGCACCGCAACGGCAAGCTCTTCCCGCCCAACTACCTGCATGAGAGCTGGCTGGACTATCTCTACTGGGATTCCGAACTGGAGCCGTGAGCCGGCGCGCTATCCACTGTGGTGCACCCCATATCCGCGCCATTCTCCCTATAAGACCGCTATATCCTACCCCAAAAGTCTGCGTTGAGCGTAACTGCAACGCCCCACCGAAGACGAGCGCGAGCCTAGGTACGGGCCCCGTCTTCAGAGGCACCCGCCCTTCAAAGATGCCAGCCGGTTGGCTGCCAATCTGATCATCGCTCGCGAGCAAAAGCTGGATGACGGCGGCAGTCGCGGGGAAGCCTCAGATTCCGGACGTGGCCCTTAGCCGACATTTGGAATGTCTGCTTCTCGGCATCTACATTTGGAGGGGGCCCCGAAGACTGAAGTGCTGGCTCCACCGCTCGTGTGCGCGGCGCCCTGTTTGTGAACGGGTCGAATAATCAAGGTGACGAGAGCAAGACCGCCGTTGGTCGCGCGCGGTATATGCGGGCCGACGTTCAGCCAGTCAAAATGGGGCGAAGCGCGGCGATTTCCTCGATGATGAACGAGAAGAATGCCGAAACTGCAGGAGATTTCCTGACATCGGGATGGGCGAGAATTCGCCAGCTTCGAGTCAGCTCCGGCACCTCATCGAACAGCCGGACGAGATCGGGCTCGGCGTTTCCCAGCGCGATCGGCATCGGCACCACCGCCACTCCGGACTTGGCGACGGAAACGAGGCCGAGGACGCTGCTCACCCTTGCGACCACGGTAGCCGATGGCGCGATCTCGGCCAGCCAAGCCGCGGCGCGGTTCGTCGTCATCGGACCATCGAAGCCGACCACCGCATGCTGATTCAGATCTGCCAGGCTCCCAGGCCTACCCCGAGACTGCACATAGCTTGGACTGGCATAAAGAGACCAGATCGAGTCCGCGATTTTGCGACCTACCAGGACGCCATCAATCGTATCGCCAGACCTGAGAGCGACATCCGCCTCACCCTTGGTCAGATCGACGTACTGGTCGCTCATGACGAATTCAACTTTGAGACCGGGATGGCGCGCGTAGAACCGGTCGAGCAAGCTTGATTTGATGATGCGGATCATGACCGGTTCCGGACAGGTCACCCGGACGACGCCGATCTCCATGCGATCAAGCGCAAGCTTGCGATGGCCAAAGGCCAATGCGGCCCGCTCAAGCTCTTCTGCATAGGGCAGCATCTCCTCGCCGAAAGCCGTCAATCGATAACCGACGGAATTGCGCGTGACGAGCGCGCGGCCGATCATGCGCTCCAGAGCGGCCACCCGGCGATGAACCGTGGACTGACTGATGCCGAGGGCCTTGCCTGCGGCCAGCGTGCTGCCGTACCGCGCCACAGCCAGGAAGTACTTGACGTCGTCCCAGGTGAACATCCCGTTCTTATGCACCTTTGACTAGCGAGCGCGCAATGTTGCGGGTCCCTCGGCGCTTGTGCCTGTCGTATCGTTCCGTCCTATCGCTTCTTCGCCTCAATCCGGGCCGAGGCACTTGTATCGAGATGCAGGCCGGACCGGTCTTGACGAATGTTGCGCGAGATCGAAGGCGGTCACGATCTGCGAAAAACCGTTGCTGCTCATCATGCGTGACCTCGCAACAGGCTGCCTAATTCTGGGACCAGGCAATGAAGATCAACCCGCATCTTATCGTCGGCACCTTGGCTGCACTGACGGCCTTCGCGTTGGCTGTGCTGACTGCCTCGGCCAGCCCATGCCCAGGGCCGGTCAAGATTATCGTCGCCTATCCGCCCGGTACACCAGACGACGTTGTTGCGCGTCTTCTCGCTCGGTCCCTCAATGCGTCCGGTGGATCGGCCTTGGTGGAGAACATGCCGGGAGCCAGCGGGAGGGTCGGCAATGCCGCGGCGGCGCGGGCTGTGCCGGACGGCTGCACGCTGCTCGTGATCAACTCCAATGTCGCGGTGCACGCCGCAGGGGACAGCAAAACGCCCTATGACATTCGGACGAGTTTTGCACCAATCGCGTTTCTGATCGAGGCGCCCGAGACGATTTCGGTCAACCCGGCTGTTCCGGCATGGTCGATGCAGGAGCTGGTGGCGCTCGCGAAGGCAAATCCAGGGAAATATTCATACGCCACGCCGGGCTTCGCCTCGTCACCTCATCTCGCCGGCGAAAGCCTGTTTCGACATACGTTGCAGCTTGATGTCGCTCATGTTCCCCACCAGGGCGGACCATCGGCCGTGATCTCGACGATCGGTGGTCACACGAACGTCGTTCACCTCACGCTTCCGGTTGTGGCCGGAGCCGTCAGAAGCGGCGCGTTGCGTATGCTCGCCGTTGCCGACAAGAGCCGTCATCCGATGTTCCCGAACGTCCCGACCCTTGCGGAGGCTGGGATTCCCGATCACGAAGTCGGATTCTGGAACGCGATTGTCGCGCCAAAGGGTACACCGCCGGCGGTGCTCGATGCGCTGAACCGGCAGGTTGTCGCGATCATCGGCAGTGCTGACGTTCGCAGCCAGCTCGAGTCGATGGCTTTGTCGCCGAAACCCGGATCGCAGTCGGATGTCATGACGCATATCGAAAGCGAGATCTTCAAACTGAGAGCGATGCTGGAACGGACGAAGATCAGGATCGATTAGCCATGGATCGATCGAGCGCGTGTGCACGTTCACCGCTGTTGCAGGAACCAAGGTGATGACCGTCAAAGCCGTGGAACGGCAATCCGCCGTAGATGCCAGCGCGATGCGCGACATATGGAACGCGGCGGCCGACGGTTGGCATGCGCATCACACACTCATCAGATCATGGTTGTCGAACGCGTCGTCTAGCATGTTGGACGCGGCCATGATTGGCGTAGGCGCGCAAGTCCTCGAAGTTGCTGCGGGATCCGGGGATCAGACCGTCGACATAGCTCATCGTGTCGGTGCGACAGGCCAGATTCTCGCAACCGATCTTTCGCCGCGGTGCATCGAGCTGGCTCGTGCCAACGTGCAGCGAGCGGGCTTGTCGAATGTCACCTTCCAAGTGGCGGACGGGGAGAGGCTGGAGGTCGGGCAGGGCTTCGACGCGGTCGTCTGCCGGCTGGGCCTGATGTTCTTCGCCGATCCGCTGAAGGGGCTCCAGTCCATGCAGGCATCGCTTAAGCCTGCGGGACACTGCGCTGTGCTGGTCTTCTCCGACGCCGCCAGCAACCCTTGCATCGTCTCTGCGATGAGAGCCGCCTCCATGCTGACAAGGACGCCGCCGCCCGACCCAGCGCAGGCAGGGGGGCTGCTCAGTCTTGGTCGCTCGGGCGTATTACACGACCTGTTCGTGCGAGCGGGATTCACCGGTGTGACCACGATCAGGATCGCGGCGCCGATGAGGCTTCAATCGGCGTCTCACTACGTGCGGTTTCTGCAGGAGGCCGCCGGCCCCGTGAGAACGCTCATCGCGCTTTTGGACGAGCAATCCCAGTCTCGGGCCTGGATCACGATGGAAACCGAGATGGAGCAGTACATGACGCCGGCTGGATGGGTTGGACCCAACGAGCTGCTGCTGACGATCGGTCGCCGATCTTAGGCGGCGCATTCGTGATCTAATCTCCTGCAGCAGCGGGCGCGCAGATGGCCGATTTGCGAGTCGCCCGAGACCGCCTAATCAAGGTTCCAATCGCCCAGGGCAACTGGGGTTTGCGACGCCAGCTCCGGTCAGTTGGTTCACCGGACGGCGGCCCGCGGCCATAGCCCGCAGAGGGCCGCGTCGATAATCGGCGTGCAGCGGCGATCTTCCTCCGTGCCTGGCAGCGGTCTTGTGTCGGCTGTTGGCACAATTTGCCAAGGCGAACGCATGGCGGTTCCAGCCCATCTGGTAGCCTATGGCCGAGGGGCTACGGCGAACCGCACCGGCTTCATCGGGCTGGGACGACGTCGCGAGAGAACCGCGCTACCGAGTTATCGAGCCGTCGGGCCGAAGTATCCACATCCGCAGCTGCTACGGACACCTGCCTGCCATTGCCCATGATGTGCGCCGCATCCGCCACCACCAGGTCGATCGCACCAGCCGCTTGTTCGGTCTTTTTCACTGCCCGCGACAACACTTCGACCATCATGCGAATCGCCTCAGCCTGGCGATCGACAGCAACCACGATGCATCCGGTTGCACCCACGATCGCTTCCGTCGACACGCTGATGTTCATGACAGCTGCCAGCGACCGCTCGGTCACATGTCGGACCTCTGAAATGCGCGCTGCAATTTCCTTCGTCGCCGCTTCTGTGCGAACGGCTAACCCTTTGACCTCTGTCGCAACGACGGCAAAGCCGCGTCCTGCAAGTCCGGCCCGGGCGGCCTCGATGGTCGCGTTCAGGGCCAGCAGGTTGGTTTGAGCCGCAATGTCTCGGATTAACTCAGATACCTCTCCGATATCATCGACCGCTTGAGAAAGTTGCGCCTTTACGGCCACTGAGGCTGCAACATCGGCTGCCGCTGTCCGCACAAGATTCGTGGTTCTATCGGCTTCGCGACGAATGAGTGAAATCGTATCGGTAAGGCTATGCGAGCAGACCTCGACAGAGACGATATCCGTCTGCGCCTCAGTGACCTGGATCAGGACACCGGCCAGTTGCTCCTGCGAGCGTCGTGAGATTGTCACCAATTGCTCGGCCGCCCCGTTCATATGATCGACGGACTGGAATACGGGCTGAAGTATCGCTCCGATCTCACGACGAAATGCCTCGGCTTGGCGTTCGACACCCTCTCTCTGCGCTTCCTCGCTGCGCGCATGCGCACCGGCATCGAGGCTGAGCTCCTGCGCGCTGATGACTGCGCAGACGCGATCGACGAAAAGCTGGGCCATATTGCGCAACGACACCAGCATAACGGTGCCGTAGATCCCTTGGAAAACTAGATTTTCAACGATGTGATCGGTTGGCGAAAGCAGAATATGAATGATGCGGGCGCCCAGGATAATTCCGGCGAACAGCAGTGCGGCTGATGGCATGCTGGCCATGGTGAAGGTGCCGGCGCAAACAAGTCCCGCTAGTAGCGTCGCCGTCAGCACCTCCATCTGCGGTACATCGGTTGGATTGAGGACCACGGCCATGACGAGCCAAGGAGCGGCCATGATCGCGGAATCTATTAAAATCCGGCCGCCGAACTTCTCCGAAGGCGCCTTGTCTCGCCCGCGGTCGTTGATCTTGCGGATGCGAGCGAGCGCTAGCACGCCGACCGTAACCACGACGGCACTCCACGCCAGCGGAAACCAAATCAAGCCCTGACGCAGTGCTACGAGCGCGACAAGAACGGACGACAGCATGTTGGACAGAAGAATCGCAGGAAGGACCCGTGCAAACATATCGGCTTGCGCGATGCGCAGAGCCGCAGCGTCCTGTTTGCAAAGTCGGCCGATGTCCAAGATTCGGCTGACCCAGTTATCGTATCGGATTGGCATTGTTGAATTCAAGCTCATGGCGCCGTTACCTCGGTCGACATCGCTTCCGCACAACCGTAGCGCGCATCAATGCTGGGAAAACCCTTACAGAGAGACATAAAGCAGGCGTTAACAATTTCGGGGCTGGTAGGAACCGACCGCTGCGTCAACGTCGCACCCTCGAAGACACACGGGGCGCGCGGTCGACGGAACACTCTAAGGCGCTCCGGTTTTTCGGGCCGCCTTCGCTGCAAGCGCCGGCGTCATAACTTCTCAGCGTTATTGTTTTGAACTGCTGATCAAAGAGCAACCGGAATATTCAGCGCTAATCCACCGTTGCTCGATTCAGCTTAGGAGTCGTGGTTACGTGCCGATGGACTTCGCGCAAAGCCGCTTGGATTTCGGCCACCACGTCATTCTTGGAGATCGAGACAATCTTCCAGCAAGCCGCGCCGTGCGAAGGGGTGATGCATAGGCTATTGGACGCGGTGCGGGGGCGGTCGATGGCTAGCCGAATTTATTCTTACAGCAGGTGAACAATTCACGGATCCGGCTCGTATGAAGCCCTGAGGCTAATCCTGGGGGCTAAAATGCAAGGCAGGTGGACACTCGGCAAACCGCCGGTAGCGAAGACGATAAGTAGGCCGTGCGATGTCACAGATGGCACCCGGACGGAGCGGGCGCGGTTTGTGCCCGGCAGTCAGGCGAACGAGCCTCCGCGCTGGTTTAGCGAAGACGGTAGACCGTTGTCATGGCAGCCGACCCATTGGCGGCCTGCGCCACCGGAGGTGCGGGCCGAGAGTTTCGAGATCGACTGATGAAGCCTTTGAATTCTGCGTCTTACGATTATGACCATCTTCCACCCCCAAAAATAGCATGGCTATCTTCTCTCCGGCATCATGCCGCTCCGTTCGCTCATTGCCCGCTTAGTGCGCAGGCTCCGCCGCTGGCACCGCCCAAGTTCAGAAAACAGCCTTTTTCACTGCTCGCCAACTAAATCAGAGATGCTCCAACTGCTCAGGATCGCGCCGCCCGGCGAGAGACCCTGCCCCCAATCTTGCCCGGCAGCTATCCCTCTGCTCTGTGTGAGAGCGGAGGATGTGCGATGGATCTCACGACTTGGCGTCACTATCTGGCTGCGCTAGAACAACGCGAAGAGCTGGCGGGCTGCCTGGAGGGGACGCCAGAGGAACAGCAATTGAAGACCGTCCAAGCGGCAATCAATTCCTGGGAAAAAAAGCACCAAGTTGGCGACTATGTCACCAAGCCGCCGCGCAGGAAATGACGGTTGGACCTACTGACCCTGCCAGTACATCCGCGGTCGCACGTGACCTGTTGGCGAGGCACTTTCTAGCGAACGATAAGGCTCACTATAGCTCAAAGCGACGCCGCGCGCGGTGAGCACTTGGCTGGTCTGATCTGCCGGTCACCCGCCGGGCGTCTTTTTTCTATCAATGATCGTTGCAAAGTCTTCACGGTCGTCATGCTCATTCCTGGCCTCATGGCGAACAGCACGATGCGAGCGAAATGCGGCCGATGCGGTGTCGTCGCCGTTTTGTCTCCGGTCGGCGGAGGCTACCGCTATTCGGTCAGTGAGCTCGATATGCTCAACTGTCCTGTCGTTCGGGAGAGGACCCAACGAAGCGGCGGTAGTGCATCGGCGATCGACTGCGATCACCTGCTCGATGCCGTCGGCCTCGAATACAAGCGTCTCCAGCAGCGATAGAATTCGCTACGTGACAGCCGTGGGCGTCGTGCCGCTTCGATTTTCGCCACGCCGATTTCGCAGTGCGCAAGGAGATGATGACGACAATTGCAAACGCGATCCAGAAGTCTAGGTCGTGTGGACAAAGCGGATTCCCAAATCAGCTGAAGCGTGATTCAAGGCTGTTCTTTGGGGAGAACGGCGGTGCTTCGCGGGCTGATGACGGACGAGGAATG